>Ga0209554_1000186_pt1 | contig 51113 bp, 51 predicted proteins | sample MarorgKNORR_S2LV_5_FD_188221 | JGI IMG/M metagenome (GOLD analysis project Ga0209554, IMG submission 188221) | Marine microbial communities from the Southern Atlantic Ocean, analyzing organic carbon cycling - Bottom_A/KNORR_S2/LV (SPAdes) (version 2) | ecosystem: Environmental > Aquatic > Marine...
ATCGAGGTATCAAAACAATGTTAGTTGATTTGAATGTACTTTTCTATATTCTTTTTCCATTCCTTGATTTTTCACATACTCCCTAATTACTTCCTCGTTCGAATACTGTCCGACCCGTATTTACGTAGAACCCACTAGTCCAAAACTTACCTCTCCATAGTTTTTACCTTAATCTCTGGAAATCTTTGAAATAATTGTTTGGCACTAATACTTTTTATCATTGTAATCATTTTTGAAACCGAATAATTAGCTACACTTTGAACTAAAAAATGTACGTGATTTGATTCATATCCAATCTCTATAAAATGAACGTCATATCGTTCTGATATATCCAAACAAATTTCTCTCAACCCTTATCCTATCTCTTTTATTTATCACTGATTTTCTATACTTCAAAGGAAAAACCAGATGATACATCAACAATGTTTTATTATGTCTTTTTAAAATATGTTCTCCCATAAACCGAAAATACACTTTTTCAAAGTGTTATGAAAAACTCTCTGTTATTCTAACTTTTCAGCGAAACCCCAAGGCTGAGCTTCTAGGTATTCTTTAGATTAAAATAATTGCACGAATTTCTGAAAAATCCTTTAGATTCTTCCATTAGTTAAAAAATTAAAATGTTAAAATAATGTTAAAATATACACTTTGTCGATGTTTTTTGGTTTTTAACCGAATTTATCGTATCATTGTCGATATCTTAACCTAAAAACTATAAATGTTATGACTTTAAACTGTGTTGTTGTAGATGACTCCGCAATCCAGCGCCTATCTATCGTTAAGTTAGTAGAGAATAACCCTTTTTTAAACTTGATTGCAGAATATAGCAGTGCTCTGGAAACTAAAAACGGACTAAATACCCATAAAGTAGATTTAATCTTTTTAGATATCGAAATGCCTGTTTTAAATGGATTCGAATTACTGGATGTACTAAATAATAAACCCCAAATTATTTTTGTAACTGGTAAAACAGAATATGCCTTTAAAGCATTTAATTACGATGCTACAGATTATTTACACAAGCCAATTAACAGAGAACGCTTTAATATTGCTGTCGATAAAGCTTTAGATCAACATAAGCTTACACTTGACTTTGATGAAGCCGATGGAGAGCACATCTTTGTAAAAAGTAATCTTAAAAAACATAAAGTTTATATTAAGGATATAAAATGGATTGAAGCTCTTGGAGATTATGTAAAATTAGTAACCGAAGAGAATAGTCTTGTCGTATTATCTACTATGAAAGCTTTTGAAGCCGAATTACCAGAGGATAAATTTTTAAGAATTCATAAATCTTATATTGTGAATTTAGATAAAATAGATCGCTTTAACAGTAAAAATGTTGAAGTAGGTACTTACGAAATTCCTTTAAGCAGGAATAAAAAGACACTATTGGTAGATGCTTTAAATAATATTTAAAGATGTAGAAATACTATTGATAAGATTCCACTTTTCAGTGGAATTATCCCGATAGCTATCGGGATAACTTAACAATTTTCATTTCGATAAAAAAGACTCCCGTAAATTGAGTTTCACTAATAATTATCTACATTTAGAATTAGTCTGATTGAACGAAAATCTTTTATACTAAAGAAGCTGTTTTTAATTTTAAGAATAGCTTCTTTTGTTTTTGATAATGACTGATTTTTCGGAATTTTTATCAGAATATTTTTATGATATAGATTTCTTATTCTCGATACTGGTGGAAATTCAGGTCCTAAAACATTGGTTTTAAAAATATGTTTCAATGATTTCGTTAACCAATCGGCTCCAATATTTACTTTATTATAATCTCTGTGCTTTAATGTAATCTTAATTAACCTGTAAATTGGAGGGTATTTATAATTGTAACGTTCGTCTAACTGCTCGTTAAACATAGAAACATAATCGTTATTAGATACTTGCTGAAGAATTTTATGATATGGATTGTACGTTTGTATTAAAACCTTACCTCTTTCAGTTGTTCTACCTGCTCTTCCTGCCACTTGAAGCATTAACTGAAAACTACGCTCATGCACTCTAAAATCAGGGAAATTAAGCATATTATCGGCATTCATAATACCAACCAACTTCACATTTCTAAAATCTAATCCTTTAGTTAACATTTGCGTACCAACCAAAATATCAATTTCATGTTGCTCAAATGCAGTAATTATTTTTTCGTATCCATATTTTCCTCTTGTGGTATCTAAATCCATTCTACCAACTTTATGGCCGGGAAAAAGCAACTTTGCCTCCTCTTCTATTTGTTCTGTACCAAAACCCTTGCTGTCTAAATCCAGACTACCACATGCTAAACAACTTTGCAACATACTCATATTATAACCACAGTAATGACAACGTAATTGGTTTTTATATTGATGAAACGTTAAACTCACATCACAATTTGGACATTGAGGCGAATTTCCACAGGTAGTACATTCCACAATTGGAGAAAAGCCTCGACGATTTTGAAACAAAATGATCTGTTGCTTTTCTTGTAAAGCATCTGTCATTTCAGTAATTAATATATCGCTAAAATGACCTTTCATACGTTTTCGCTTGTGTTTATCTTTAATATCAACTAATTCTATTTCAGGCATCAAAACATCGTTATAGCGCCTGTTAAGTTCAGCAAAACCATATTTTTGTTCTTTAACAGCATTAAAATAACTTTCTATACTTGGTGTTGCAGAACCTAAAAGGGTTTTAGCATTAAACAAGTTCGCTAAAACTATTGCTGTATCTCTGGCATGATAACGAGGTGCAGGATCAAATTGCTTATAAGATTGCTCATGTTCTTCATCAACAATAACTAATCCTAAACTATTAAAAGGCAACAATACTGAAGAACGTGCACCTATAATTATTTTTGCTTTATCTGAATTTTTCAACACATTATTCCATACCTCAACACGCTCGTTCAACGAATATTTAGAGTGATATACCGAAACCTTTTCGCCAAAATAATTTTGTAAACGACTTACTAATTGTGTTGTAAGTGCAATCTCCGGAACCAAATATAAAACCTGTTTTCCTTTTTTAATTACATCTTCAATTAGTTTTACATAAAGTTCTGTTTTTCCTGAAGACGTAACACCATGCAACAATGTAACATTTTGTTTATCAAATGATTGCTTTATATTATTTAAAGCATTTTCTTGATGTTTATTCAAATCCTTAATAGACTCTTTTCCATCTCCAGAGTATTCAATTCTATCTGTTTGAATAAAATATTCTTCCAGAATTTGTTTATCAATAAGTGTTTTAATTTGAGCTGAGGAAAAATTGCTTTTTGTTTTTAATTCTGAAATTTTTATGGGGTTGGTAGTATTTGCCGTTAAAGAAAATAATGCCATAACCACAGCACTTTGTTTTGGTGCTCTTGTTAAATTTTCTAATAATTGTTGCAATGCATCATCTGAAGAATATTTAGCACTCAACTTTACATATCTAACCAATTTAGGCTTGTACTTTTCATAAATTTCTTCTTCAACTTTAATAGCATCTTTTTCCAATAAACGTTTTAAAACAGGAAGAATATTATTTTTATCGAGTATGTTACTAATTTCATTAATTTTTAAAGCAGACTGATATTGCAGTGCTTCATACACTAAAAACTCATCTTCTTTTAACTGTGAATCGTTAATTGTGGTAGCATTGTTTAAACTAATTATGGTTTCGCTCTCTAACAAAAATGCACTTGGTAAGGCAGCACGCAAGACATCTCCCATTGTACACATATAATAGTTGGAAATCCATGACCATAATTTAATTTGATATTCGGTTACTATAGGAAACTCATCTAAAATTTGATGAATAGACTTTGCTTCATAAACATCTGGTGAATTTTGATGCGTATTATGCACTATTGCAGTATAAATCTTACTCTTACCAAAAGGCACAGCAACACGCATTCCAGATTTTATATAATCGTATTCTGCTCTTGTAATACTATACGTAAAAAGGCGTTCTAGAGGAATAGGAAGTATGACGTTTATAAAATGCTGCATTGACTCCAAAGGTAAAATGTTTCCATAAAAAACCCACTTTAATTAAAGTGGTTTTTCACAATTACGATTAATTATTTAACACGCTTCCAATATTGCGAAGAATATAAAAAAGCTATATACCCTCGTACCTGAAGAATATCAGGATTATCTTTGTCGATAAATAATCTACATCTATATATTTTTCCTCGTTCCGGATCAAAAATTGTTCCTCCTTTATAATACTTACCTTTTTTTTGCATATTTTTTATTAATACCAAGCCCATTACAGGTGTATTATATTCATCTCCTTTACACTTATCACATAATACATTTCTATCATTTGGATTTAGAATCCCTACAACTTTCCCGAAAATTTTTCCGTTTTCTTTGTAGATCTCTACAATAGATTTCTCTTCACCAGTTTCTCCATCAATCGTTTTCCATTTTCCAAATATGCTTTAGGATGACAAAGTAAATGATAAAATAATTACCAAAAATAGAACCACGAATCTTTTCATTACAACTTAGTTCTCTTTTTTAAACGATTTAAAGACGCATTAAGTTCATACCCTAGTAACAATATATTAGAGTTAAGCCATAAATAAAATAACAATATTAACAATGCTCCAATCGAACCATACAACTCGTTGTATTGAGAAAAGTTTTCGATGTATATACCAAATAAATATGACGTTAATATGATAAGAAGCGTTGTAAACAAAGCTCCAATTGAAAAGAAACGCGATAACTTCCCTTCTTTTGTTCCAAAATAATAGAGTGTTGCTGTAGTAAGATAAATCATAATAACAAAAAACAGATATTTAGCGATAACAATTCCTGTTTGGCTTTGATTAGGTTCTAAAAGGCCTCGTGTTTCAAGATTTTGAATGACATAAATATTAAAATACGCAATAATAACAACCGTTACAATAACTAACATAGCTAAAATTATAGCAACTCCGGTTGCATATAAATATTGACGAAAAACACTTCGGTTAAATTTGTTATGATATGAGCTTTCAAAACCGGAAAACACGGTATTAACACCATTTGCCATTAAAAAAATAGAAAGTAAAAACACGGACGACAATAAACCTCTCCTATTTGTATTTTCGATATCTTCAAAAATATTGGTGACAAAAAAATCGGAGGTATTTGGAGGTAATATCGCTTCTAAAAACCGCAAAAAATCATCCTTAAAATTCTCAACCGGAACATAAGGTATAAGTATTAAGACAAAAATTAAAAACGGAAAAATTGCAGTAAAAAAACTAAAAGCAATTGCTCCAGCACGTGAGGTTAAGGCCCCTTTTACAATGCCTATAACATACATTTCTATAAGATCATAAACAGACAAACCTTCAAAACCCGGAAGTTTGATTTTTTTTAAAAATCTTACTATTAGATTTAGTACCGGGATGTTCCTTAGTTTATCTTCTATGCGTTTGGTCATATTAAATTGCCTTTTAAACTTAAATCCATATTATAAACTGAGTGTGTTAAAGCACCACTAGAAATGTAATCCACACCACATTCGGCATATTGTAGTATTGTTTGTTCATTAATCCCTCCGGACGACTCCGTTAAACATTTATTTCCTATTAGTTTTACAGCTTTTTTAGTATCTTCATAGTTAAAGTTATCAATTAAAATTCTGTAAATACCATTGTTTTGCAAGATCTCTTCAATCTCTTTAAGATTTCTAGCTTCTACAATTATTTTTAAATCCCTGTTAGTATATTTTAAATATTGTTTTGTTAAATCAATAGCTTTAGTAATACCTCCGGCAAAATCAATATGGTTATCTTTAAGCATTATCATATCGTATAACGCAAATCGATGGTTCTCTCCTCCTCCAATTTTTACTGCCCATTTTTCTATAGCACGAATTCCTGGCGTAGTTTTACGAGTGTCTAAAATTTTGGTTCCAGTACCTTTTAATAAATCAACAAAAGATTTTGTTTTAGTAGCTATTGCACTCATACGCTGCATTGCATTAAGCACTAAACGTTCTGATTTTAAAATAGACTGCGACGAGCCTTCAACATAAAATACGATATCACCATAGCTTACTTTAGAGCCATCTTCGATAAGCGTTTTCACAATTAAATCTTTGTCTATATAAGCAAATACTTGTTTGGCAAATGTAACTCCTGCAATAACACCTTCATCTTTAACTAATAATTTTGCCTTGCCTTTTGCTGTTGAAGGAATACAAGCTAACGAGCTATGGTCACCATCACCAACATCCTCTCGAATTGCGTTAGCAATAATTAAATCTATTTCCTTATTGAATTGTTTTCTGGAAATCATACTCAATTTTATTTAATGCTAAAATAACAATTGATTTTAGATTTTCATTGAAGTGTTACAATATTGCCTCTGTTTCGTCTATATAGAAACTAACAATCATGCCTTTTATTGAAAACTTTCACAATGAAATACAAAGCAAAAAACTATTTGTATTATTCACTTGGGGAACGCGAATTCTTTTAGCTTTAGCATTTATACCATCTGGATTAAAAAAAGTCTTAGGAGAACGCTTTACTATATTAGATATTGAAACTTCTGTTGGCTTCTTTTTTGAAGCCTTGTATCGTACAGGTTGGTATTATAATTTCCTTGGGTTTATGCAATTGTTAGTTGCTGTACTTATTTTAATACCAAGAGCTACAACATTAGGCGCATTGCTTTACCTTCCAATAATCATTAATATTTTTATTATTGTTGTTGCAATGCATTTTACAGGAACACCATATATTGTAGGTTTAATGCTAATTGCAAATTTATATTTACTTTTCTGGGATTATAACAAAATTAAAAAAATAGTCTTTATTCTGTTTGAAAAGTAAAACATATAAAATTGTAATTTTGCTTTATGCAAATAAAACTCCTCGCCATAGGTAAAACCAATAATAAGCAATTACAACAACTTATAGAAGATTACCAAAAGCGGTTAAGCCATTATATAAAATTCAGTCTTGAAATTATTCCAGATTTAAAGAAAACCAAAAACTTAACTGAAACGCAGCTAAAACAAAAAGAGGGAGAACTTATTTTAAACAAAATATCCAACACCGATGTTTTAATATTACTTGATGAAAACGGCAAGCAATTAAACTCGGTATAATTCTCTAATTATCTGCAAAAACACATGAACTCAGGTATTAAGCAATTAGTCTTTGTTATTGGCGGTCCTTATGGATTTTCCCAAGAGGTTTATAATAAAGCTCAAGGCAAACTCTCACTTTCAAAAATGACTTTTTTGCATCAAATGGTACGTTTATTTTTTATTGAACAGTTATATCGTGGATTTACCATTTTAAAAGGTGAACCTTATCATCATCGATAGGATATTAATAGTATTTTAAATAGATTATCCTCTTTAATATCAGTAAGTTAAAATTTGTATATTTATACCATAACTAACTAAAACTTCTATAACAGAAGTTTATAAAACTAACTAAAATGAAAAATAAAATTTTTGCTGTTCTTGGTGGAACAGTTGCCTTATTTGGGCTTGGTTATCCAATTTATGTCATTCTAGGATTTCATGCACTTAATGGTCCAGGTGTTGAAGTTATTGCTAGTGAATTGAATCTTCCTACAATTATCCTGATGGAAGTATTGTATGCAACATTCTTAACAATTATCTTTAGTAGATGGGCTCAAATTAAAACCTTTGTAACTGGGGCTAAAGCTGGTTTAATTATCGGACTGTTTTTAGGAGCATTACCAACTTTAGAAATATTTTCAACTACAACTGGATTAACAGACTTAACAGGTGTAATTACTGGAGCAATTACTTTTGGAGTGCGTTTTGCTGTTGCTGGTGGTGTTATAGGTTGGCTATTAGGCAGAGAATAATTTGATTGATATTGACTTAAAAAAGAGCTGTTTAAAGCTCCTTTTTTTATCAAAATGTTTAAATTATTAATGCGTTTTATATATTTCTTTGCGCTTTTTAAGTTGTACTATTAGATCTTTAATTGTCTCTTTAACAGCTAATTCGTAATTTTTCTCGTTTGAAGTTGCAAATATTCTTGGTCCTGGTAAACTCAATTCCATTTTGCATATTTTTCCGTTAGTCTTTGAATTTATTTCATTTTTAAAATACACATCGGCTTTAATTATCCATTCATATTTTTTACTTAGTTTTTTTAGTTTATTAGTTACATATTCGTTCATTGCCTCACTTGTAGCAATTTGTACATATTGAATATTAATTGTCATAGTATTAACATATTTAAATTAATTAAAGCATAAAGTTAAAAGACTTTTAAGTTATTTCAGATGATTTTTATCATAAAAAATATAATCTTACTTTTGGCTTTACAATTTTATCAACTTATGCAACTCGTTTTCGCAACCAACAATTTTAATAAACTAAAGGAAGTCAAAGCTTTACTGCCAGAACATATAAAGCTGTTGAGCCTAAAAGATATAGGCTGTTTTGAAGACATCCCAGAAACCCAACAAACCATAGAAGGCAATGCTATTCAAAAAGCTGAATATATCAAAAAGAATTATGGTTACGATTGTTTTGCTGATGATACTGGTTTAGAGGTAGAAGCTTTAGATGATGCGCCAGGAATCTATTCGGCACGATATGCAGGAAAACAACGAAATGCCAATGACAATATGGATAAACTATTAACCCAATTAAGTTCTATACATTACCGAAATGCACAATTTAAAACCGTTCTTGCTTTACAATTAAATGGGCAACTCCATACGTTTACAGGTATTTGTGAAGGTAATATTACAACTAAAAAAAGAGGATACAACGGCTTTGGTTATGACCCCATTTTTCAGCCTAAAGGTTATACCAAAACTTTTGCTGAACTCACTTTAGAAGACAAAAACAAGATTGGACATCGTGGGAAAGCTGTGTCTCAATTGATTTTGTTTTTAAAAACATATAAATAATAAACATTCGTTAAAAATATAATACTATAAACGAGGTGTTTATATTGACTTCTAATTATTAAAAAACTACTTTCGCTTTTACCAATAGCATGAAGGTATCGTTATGATTTAATCAATTAAAACTGAATATATCAAATCGATAAGCGAGATAAAAACCCTACCTCGAATAATTAGGCGATTCTTTGGTAATCATCACATCATGAGGATGGCTTTCATTTATTCCTGATGCTGTAATTTTTACAAATTGTCCTGTTTCTTTTAGAGTCTTAATGTCTTTTGCGCCACAATAACCCATTCCTGCACGTAATCCACCAACAAACTGATGAATGCTTTCAAAAAGTTCGCCTTTATAAGGTACACGACCTACAATGCCTTCAGGGACCAACTTGTTAATGTCGTCTTCCACATCTTGAAAATAACGATCCTTGCTGCCTTCTTTCATAGCTTCAATACTTCCCATTCCTCTGTACGACTTAAATTTTCGACCTTCGTAAATAATGGTTTCTCCAGGAGATTCTTTAGTTCCTGCAAGTAAAGAACCCAACATTACACAATCGGCTCCAGCTGCAATTGCTTTTGGAATATCTCCTGTATATCGTATGCCACCATCGGCAATAACAGGAACTCCACTGCCTTCTAATGCTGTAGCAACTTCCAATACTGCAGAAAATTGCGGGTAACCAACACCAGCAATAACTCTTGTTGTACAAATAGAACCTGGACCAATGCCGACTTTTACAGCGTCGGCTCCAGCTTCAACCAAATATTTTGCAGCTGCAGCAGTTGCAATGTTTCCAACAATAACCTCTAATTTTGGAAATTTTGACTTAATTTCTTTTAAAACAATAACAACACCTTTTGAATGTCCATGTGCTGTATCAATTACAACTGCATCAACTCCTTCATTTACTAAAGCTTCTGCTCTATCTACAGCATCTTCGGTAACACCAATTGCAGCTGCAACGCGTAAACGACCAAAGTTATCCTTGTTGGCTATTGGTTTTTGTGTGAGCTTCGTAATGTCTCTAAATGTAATGAGTCCAATTAATTTGTAATCTGCATCGACAACCAGTAGTTTTTCAATTTTATATTCCTGTAGAATTTCTTCGGCATCTAATAATGATGTGCCTTTTTTAGCAGTTATTAGATTTTTGCTGGTCATAACTTCGGTAATTGGACGTTGGTTGTTTTTTTCGAAACGCAAATCCCGATTTGTAACAATTCCTTTTAAAATACCATGTTCATCAACAATAGGAATTCCTCCAATACTATGCTCTTTCATATTTTGTTTAGCATCCAAAACTATGGCTGAAAGAGGCAAAGTAACCGGGTCTATTATCATCCCACTTTCAGCACGTTTTACCTTCCTCACTTTGGCAGTTTGTTGCTCAATAGTCATGTTTTTATGCAGCACACCAATGCCACCTTCCTGAGCCATAGCTATCGCCATTCTGCTTTCTGTAACTGTGTCCATTGCTGCTGAAACAATTGGAACATTAATTGAAATGTTTCGAGTAAATTTAGTTTGAATGTTTACGTCTCGTGGTAAGACTTCTGAAAATGCTGGAACTAATAATACGTCTTCGTAAGTAAGACCTTCGCCAACAATCTTGTTGTGTTCTGTTGCCATTGCAATTAGATTTTAATTGCATGCAAAGATATGCTTTTTTTAATGACAATAAATAATTATTTTAGCATATATTATTTTACTTATGGAAGCTTACGCAACTGCTTTATTATATGCTACTCCTTTTTTTATGGTTTTAGTATTGCTTGAAATTGGCTATGGTCATTTTATAAAAAAGCAGATGCACAACACTATGGATACCATTTCCAGCTTAAGTTCCGGTCTTACCAATGTTATTAAAGATTCACTTGGTATTATTTTTATACTTGTTCCTTATCCTTTTTTATTAAAAAATCTTGCGCTATTTGAAATAGAATCTACCTGGATAGTATATTTTCTTGCGTTTATTGCTATTGATTTTGCAAGTTATTGGAATCATAGATTAAATCATAAAATAAATTACTTCTGGAATTTGCATATTATTCATCATAGTAGCGAAGAGTTTAATTTGGGTTGTGCTTTGCGTCAATCTATTTCATCTTTTTTAGGTTATGCTGCTTTGTTTCTAATTCCTGCTGTGTTAATAGGAATTCCTTATGAAGTAATTGCGGTATTAACACCTTTACATTTATTTGCTCAATTTTGGTATCATACCAAACATATTGGCAAACTTGGTGTTTTAGAATATATTATTGTTACACCTTCGCAACATCGCGTACATCATGCCATAAACAAAGAATACATTGATAAAAATTTGGCTGCTATTTTTTGTGTTTGGGATAGAATATTTGGCACATTTCAAGAAGAATTAGATGATGTGCCTCCTGTTTATGGTGTTTTAAAACCTGTAAAAACCTGGAATCCCATCCTAATTAATTTTATACATCTTTGGAACTTAATAAAAGATGCCTGGAGAGCAAAAAGCTGGTTAGACAAATTGCGTATTTGGTTTATGCCAACAGGTTGGAGACCAAAAGATGTGACTGAAAAATATCCTATTACAATTATTGAAGATGTATATGCTTACACCAAATTTAAAACGTCAGCATCTAATGCTTTAAAAATATGGTCAATTTATCAATATGTGATGACTATGGTCTTGCTTTTGTTTATGTTCTATAACTTCGGAAACATAAGTTTTGATCTTTTACTGCTCTATGGATTGATAGTTTTTATTGGTATTTTTGGTTATACATCTTTAATGGACCAAAAAAAATACGCCATTATAGTTGAGGGAATAAGAGTTGCATTGGCATTGTACATTCTATTTTACTTCGGAGATTGGTTTGGATTAAACGCATATTTCTCTTACGGAAGCTACATAGTTGCATTTTATTATGTTTCAACAATTATTGGTGCAGGATATTTTACTTATTTTGAAACCTCTCTATTAGTTGTATCAAAAAAAATAGTTTAGACAATTAAACCGTAAAATCTTATTCTTGATTTGCTTTATCCGAAGCAATTGTATTAATATCTCTGTCAAACAAATAATGACCAGATTTATTATCGCCAATAATCATTAATTTATCCAGTAATGTTTTGGCTACTGCTTCTTCTTCCAACTGTTCGGTAACATACCATTGCATAAAATTATGCACATTGTAATCTTTATGCTGAAGACATTCATAGATAATATGATTAATTTTTTCAGTTACAAAAACTTCTTGTTCTAAAAAAGTTTCAAATAATTGGTTTAAAGACCCGAAATCGCTTCTCGGTTTATCTAAATCAGGAATAATAACCGTTGCACTACGTTCATTAATAAACTTAACCAGCTTAATCATGTGTACGCGCTCTTCTTCCGATTGTAAATAAAAGAATTCAGCTACACCATTATAGCCATTTGTATCTGCCCATGAGGCCATTGCCAAATATTGCATTGATGCGCTTGCTTCAAACTTAATCTGGTCGTTTAATAATTTTTCAATTGAAGAGTTCATAATCGAAGTTTTAGATATTCAAATATACTCAAAAGTTATGTGAGAAATAAATTTTAACTATTTAGATTTAACTCTACTTCTTGGCAAAAAGTTGAGATAAAATAATGATAGTCGAAACTGTAAATGTAAGCACCATTGCTATTCCTGAAAACATGACAACATATTTCATCCAAAGTAAACCTGTCCAAAGTAAATAAATACCTCCAAAGGTTAATATGACTGATACAAAAGGTTCAATCATTAAAAATAATTTGAGTGTTTTGTTTAGTTTAACTATGCTTAAAAGTAAACCGACTAAAAAGAAAATAATCGACATTGACAACACATGATTATGAACAAGTGAAATCATTTCTTTCTCGCTTTTTTTAAATTTCATAACCATAGTATCCTCATCGGTTTCATTCCCCAAATATTGTTCTTCTATACCATTAGGACTTGTTGAAGATGTTTCTTCTACAAACAACAAACCTGTATAAAAACCAATGCTTAATACGATTATAAAAGCAGCGATTAATAGTTTTATTTCTTTGGGGAGTGTTTGTATGAGACCGTTTAATTGCATCAGATAATATTTTTATTATGAAGAATTTTAATGGATTGCAATAATTTATTAATAGCCAATGTCATGGATTTAACAGAAATAGTAGCACCAGAAATTGCTGCAATATTATCTCCATATACTAATTCATCAGTTAATGTTTTGCCAATAAATTGTTTTAACCAACGCTTACTACCAATCTCACCACCATAATCTTCACGATAAATTAAAATTTTTGATTTCATAATTATTAAATCTTTATCAAATAAAATCAAATAATCGAATTCATCAGTCTTACTTGGTGCTTTACCAATGTATGCGTATCCTAATAGCTCGTCTTTAGTATGGATTTTCAACAAATTATTATTATCAAATTTTGCAGTTAATTCTTTAACTACTTCTTGTGAAATAGTGATAACATTATATGAATATGTTTCAACATTATAAGTTGTTCTAATTTCTTTGTCTATTTTCTTATTAAGGTCTTTATGCAGACCAAAAGACAGCGTTATTAGTGAAACAAAAAGTATTAATCCAAATTTAAAATTCATATCAAAAAATATTTTACTGTTTAAAACCACACTCCAAATCCTAAATTGATCTGACCTTTGGTTTTATTGTTTTCCAAAGCATTATCAAAAAACTGATAGTCTGCTTTTACAACTGCTCCATCTGCTACATGATAACTTAATCCTAAAGTCCATTCATTACGATTATATGCCAAGTTTCTAGCAATATTTGCATCTTGTGTTGCTGCATGTGTATCGTACTGCTCATAACGTAAAAAGACATCTAACTTTTGTTCTTTAGAAAGAGGCAACAAATTATAAGCAGCTTCGGCATACCATCCTTTAAGCTCTGAACCCAAATCAGTTTCGTATAAAATATTATATGCTTCAGTATCCGTCAATATTGCCTGTATAAATTGTCCTCTTGCTGAAAACCGTTTATGTACATATCTTGCATCTAATCCAACCATAGTTATACCTACGTCTGCTCCATCAATATCTTGCACATCATCTTCTGCCTGTGTACGTCCAAAATAACCAGCAAGTCCTAAACGCAAACCAGAGATACCATAATAATCTATTTTAGCAGAAAAATTAGGCGTGTTAATTATCGATTCTGCTCCCTTTTGACGTCCATTACGAAGTCCATTTAGCCCTCCAAGAACTTTGCCGTTATTTACTGAAGCAAAACCGTTAAAAATATAAGCCTGATAGCGCAATGAAGCTTCATTAAATCTTCCTGATACACCAATTCCAATTTCACTCCAGGTTGAAGGCACAATACTTTTATCTACATTCGGACGCTCAACGCCATTAAACGTAGTTGGTTCATGATACTCATTTACAATTCCCATAGGCACTAACATCAACCCACCACGAATATTAAAATTATTGCTAACACTATAGCTTAAAAATGCCTGTTCTACAAAGAGTTCTTTAACGTGCTCAAATTCAATTTCGGTAACAAATTGCACTCTGTCGCTAAACTTATAACCCAAAAATATAATAAACCTATGAACATCTAATTTTCCATTTTTACCTTCTGGTTGGTTATAATCTACCTGACCATACCCTCCAATAGTAATCCCTTTTGAATTTTTACTACTCAAAATAGTATTTACAGCATTTTGTTGTTGATTTGTTGCAATGGTGTCCTTACTTGTGTTTTGAGAAAACCCAAAAGTAGATATAAAAATTGCGAATAATAAGATGGCTTTATTCATTTATTATTATTTAGAATAGTTTTAAATAATGATTAATTGAAGTGGCAAAAATAAAACTGAAATCGAAAAAAACAAACTTTATTTAGAATAATTTTAAATAATATTAATCTATAAACTTTTACTTTTTGAAAATGAAGCAATTAGAACAAATAAAAAATTAAAATTATTCAAAAATATGTATTAAATAGTTTAGAGGCTTCATTAAAAGCGCTTTCAAAACTTAAAGCATCAAGATTATTTACAGGTTGTCGTTTAGTAAAATAGGATACTAATTTTTCGGTTGGCATATTTCCTGTCAATTCATCTTTTGCCATTGGGCAACCTCCAAACCCTTGAATTGCACCATCAAAGCGTCGGCAACCAGCTTTGTATGCAGCATCAACTTTTTCGAACCAAGAACTTGGAATAGTATGCAAATGTGCTCCAAATTCAATTTCGGGATAATGAGGAATTAAATTTAAAAATAAGTATTCTATATTTTCAGGATTTGAGCTTCCAATGGTATCGCTCAACGATATAATTTTTACACCCATTTTACCTAAACGCTCTGTCCAATCTCCTACTATATCAACATTCCATGGGTCGCCATAAGGATTTCCAAAACCCATAGATAAATAAACGACAACCAGTTTATTGGTTCTATCTGCTATATTTAAAATTTCTTGAAGGGTAACTACCGATTGCGCAATGGTTTTGTGTGTGTTTCGCATCTGGAAATTCTCTGAAATAGAAAACGGATAGCCTAAATAATCGATCTCATTATATTGTGAAGCATCGCTTGCTCCACGAGTATTAGCAACAATAGCTAATAATTTACTTGTGGTTTTCGATAAATCAAGTTGACTCAAAACGGCAGCAGTATCAACCATTTGCGGTATGGCTTTTGGCGATACAAAGCTTCCAAAATCTATAGTATCAAAGCCAACACGAAGTAAGGACTGAATATACTGTACTTTACACTCGGTTGGAATAAAGTCTTTGATGCCTTGCATCGCATCACGAGGACATTCAATAATTTTTATTTTATTAGGCATTGCAACAATTTAATACTAGGATAAAAATACTACTATTTTTAAGAAATATCGTTGAGAAGTAATCACATGAAAGAAGATTTTATTCAAGTTTAGTAAGCAATGCCGTATTAATATCCTTAACAAGTTTTGGACCTTCATAGATAAATCCTGTATAAAGCTGAATTAAATCGGCTCCAGCATCCAATTTTTCTAAAGCATCTTTTACAGAATGAATACCTCCTACGCCAATAATTGGAAACGCCTTATTACTTTTTTCGGATAAAAAACGTATCACTTCCGTAGAACGTTTGGCAAGCGGCTTCCCACTTAAACCACCAGTTTCGTTCTTGTTTTCAGACTGCAAACCTTCACGAGAAATGGTAGTATTCGTGGCTATTACACCATTAATTTTTGTGTCTTTTATAATATCAATAATATCCAGTAATTGTTCATTCGAAAGGTCTGGAGCGATTTTCAATAAAATTGGCTTTGGTTTTTGATGTTTGGAATTTTCGATTTGCAAATCCTTTAAAAGGTTTGTGAGCGGTTCTTTATCTTGTAATGCACGAAGATTTGGTGTGTTTGGCGAACTTACATTTACTACAAAATAATCGACATAGTTAAAAAGTGCTTTAAAACATATTTTATAATCTTCTACAGCGTCTTGGTTTGGAGTTGTTTTATTTTTGCCAATATTACCTCCAATTAAAACGTCTTTGTTCTGTTTCAAACGCTTAACAGCTTCTAAAACACCTGCATTATTAAAACCCATTCTGTTAATAATTGCTGAATCCAATTTTAATCGAATTAAACGTTTTTTAGGATTTCCACTTTGAGGTTTTGGTGTAAGCGTTCCTATTTCTATAAAACCAAAACCAAAATTGGAAAGTTCATTAAAGAGTTTTGCATCTTTATCGAATCCGGCTGCTAATCCAACAGGGTTTTTAAAGGTCAGTCCGAATAAATTTCGTTCTAAACGTTTATCGTTTACAACATATATGCTTTTGATTAGATTAGGTATTAGAGGAATTTTACTGATAAATTTAATTAATACAAATGTAAAACGATGTACTTTTTCAGGGTCGAAACAAAAAAGCAATGGTTGTATTAATAATTTGTACATGAAGTAAAATTTGGGTGTAAAAATACGTTAAATTCATTCAACTAAAAAGAAACTAACACAACACTTGCCGCTTCAAAATTGGTTGATTATTTTTGAATAAATTCAATTTCTAAATGATAAACAAAAAAGATATTACAGATAGATTTATAAGCTATGTAACCATCGATACCGAAAGCGATCCAGACTCAAATACCACACCAAGCACAAAAAAACAATGGGATTTAGCAAACAAGCTAGTAGAAGAGCTAAAAGCTATTGGATTAGACGACGTTACTATTGATGTCAACGCATATATCATGGCAACGTTACCCAGTAATGTAAATCATGATGTTCCTACTATTGGTTTTATTTCTCATTTTGACACATCTCCCGATTTCACAGCTGCTAATGTAAAACCACAAATTATAGATAATTATGATGGCGAGGATATTATTTTAAATACTGAAGACAATATAATATTATCTCCAGATTATTTTGAAGATTTATTGCTCTATAAAGGACAAACTTTAATCACAACAGACGGAACCACATTACTTGGAGCCGATGATAAAGCAGGTATTTGTGAGATTGTTTCAGCCATGGAATATTTAATAAATCATCCTGAAATTAAACATGTTAAAATCCGCATAGGTTTTACACCTGACGAAGAGATTGGTCGTGGTGCTCATAAATTTGACGTTGAAAAATTTGGAGCAGATTGGGCTTATACTGTGGATGGTAGTCAGGTTGGTGAACTGGAATACGAAAATTTTAATGCCGCTGGAGCAAAAGTAAAAGTGAATGGTAAGATTGTGCATCCTGGTTATGCTAAAGGTAAAATGGTAAATTCTATGTATTACGCTACTGAATTCATCAATGCTCTACCAAAAGATGAAACACCTGAATTAACTGAAGGTTACGAAGGTTTTTTTCATTTATATGCTATTGAAGGCAAAGTAGAAGAAACCAAATTGCAATATATAATTCGCGATCATGATAAAGGTAAATTTGAAGCCAGAAAAGCATTAATGCAAAAGCTTGCCGATGATATGAATGAAAAATATGGTAGAACTGTTATAGAATTAGAAATTAAAAACCAATACTATAATATGAAAGAAAAAGTATTGCCTTTAATGCATATTGTAGATATTGCTGAAGAAGCCATGAAACAACTAAATATTAAACCATTAATAAAACCCATTCGTGGCGGTACAGATGGCTCACAGTTGAGTTATATGGGTTTACCATGCCCAAATATTTTTGCTGGAGGGCATAATTTTCATGGTCCTTACGAGTATGTTCCTGTAGAAAGTATGATTAAAGCCACCCAAGTTATTTGTAAGATTGCTGAAATAACTGCTGAAAAATATTTAAACTATAATTATGAAAAAAGCAAACACAGTTGAAGAATATATAGAAATTCACGAGAATTTCACAGCAGAAATAAACGTTTTAAGAGACATTATAAATTCTACCGAGTTGGTTGAAACTCTAAAATGGAGTGCTCCTGTTTATACTATTAATGATAAGAATGTAGCTGGTTTAGGTGCTTTTAAGCATCATTTTGGAATTTGATTCTTTAATGGTGTTTTTCTAATAGATGAACAAAAACTGTTGGTAAATGCTCAAGAAGGTAAAACCAAAGCCTTACGACAAATGAGATTTACTTCAATTAATGATATCGATAAAAATGTAGTATTACACTATATAAAAGAAGCTATAGAAAATCAAAAATCTGGCAAAGAAGTTAAACCCGATCGCACAAAAAATGAAACTGTAATTCCTGATGAATTGCAACAAATACTAAATGAAGACACCAATCTATTAGAGAATTTTAAGTCATTAACACCATATAAACAACGTGAATATTGTGAGCATATAGCTTCAGCTAAACGAGAAGCAACCAAACTAAGTCGATTAGAAAAAATTACACCAATGATCCTTAATGGCGTTGGCTTACATGATAAATACATAAATTGTTAGTTAGACTACTAAAGAAATAAGACTTACCATTATAAAGCCTACAACAGCTAATAAAGTTGTCATTACTGTCCAACTTCTAAATGTTTGCTTTTCAGTAATTCCCAAATATTTATTTACCAACCAGAAACCACTATCATTTACATGAGACATAATAGAAGCACCGGAAGCAATGGCAATTACCAAAAGTGCTTTATCTATATCACCAACATCAGTTAATAAAAGAGGTGCCGTAATTCCGGCAGCAGTAATCATTGCAACAGTCGACGAACCTTGTAAAATTCTAATAATAGCAGCCACAATAAAAGCGAAAAATAAAATCCCAATACCACTTTCTGCTAACTGGTTTGCCAACATTTCACCAGAACCAGTATTTACTAGCATTTGTTTAAAAACACCTCCAGCTCCAGTTAACAGAATAATAATTCCGGCTGGTCCCATAGATTTTGTTGTTATATCAAGCAACTTTTCTTTATCAACTTTTCTTCTAATGCCCAATAAATACCACGCAATTAAATTAGCAATAATCAATGCCGAAAAAGGATGACCAATCATCTGCATCCAATTTTTTAACTGTTCAGGAATAGCAACATTCTCTAATAATTGACTATTCAAAAATGTATTACTTACAATTAAAACAATTGGAATTCCAATAATTGACAATATCATTCCTACAGAAGGATAATTTGATATGTCTATGTCTTCCATTTCAAGCTCTGGCGCTTCAACATAAATTCTTTTAGAAATATATTTTGCAAAAATTGGTCCACTAATAATAGCTGTAGGAATGCCTACTATAAAGCCAAAAAAAATCACCCAACCTAAATCTGCATTTAATATATCTGCGACAGCAACTGGACCTGGAGTTGGTGGAATAAAGGCATGTGTAACGGCCAATCCTGCCAATAAAGGCATTGCATACAAAAGCAAAGATTTTTTTGTTTTGCGTTGAATGGAATACACCAACGGAATTAGTATAATAAAACCAACATCAAAAAAAACCGGAATAGCTATAAAAAACCCCGTGAGCATTAGCGCAAAAGGAGTTCGTTTTTCTCCAAACTTACTCAACAAATATTTTGCTAAAGCTTCGGCACCTCCAGAGTGTTCTAATATCGCTCCAAACATGGCACCTAAACCAACAACAACAGCAACAAAACCTAAGGTATTTCCCATACCATCTTTCATAGTGGTAATAATGTCCGTTGGCTGCATACCTGCAATTATTCCAACAACAATACTCGAAATTAGTAGTGCAATAAAAGCTTGAATTTTAAATCGTAGAATTAAAGTTAATAAAACTACGATTCCAAAAATTACTGCTGCTAAAAGTTGATAATCCATCATAATTTACCAATTAGTGTGAAAGAATTTATGTAAAGGCTCATCGACACGTTGGTATGTATGTGCACCAAAATAATCGCGTTGTGCCTGAATTATATTCGCTGGAAGTGCATCTGTAGTCATGGAAATCCAATAATTATATGCTGAATTAAAACATGGCAATGCTATTCGCTTAGACATTCCTTCTTTTAAAAGTAATGTAATGCTTTGCTCACTTTTCACTATAGAATTAAAAGTTTCATTATCATCTAATATGCTTTTTGACAGTTTTAAAACAGAAACACTATGTTCCATTAATTTCGATTTAATGATGCAACCACCAGTCCATATTCTGGTTATATCAGATAAATTCAAATTCCAATTAAAAGTTTTGGATGCTTCAGTAATAAGTTCAAGCCCTTGATGGTGGTTAATTATCCTCGCCAATTGATAAGCGCTTTTTAACTCGTCAATATTAAAATTTTCTGTAATGCTGGATTTTTTTTCAATACGTTTAGAAAATTTGACTCTTTCATCTTTAAATGAGGAAATATAACGTGCAAATACTGAGGCTGTCGTCATTGTATTTGGAATTCCTAATTCTAGAGCTGATGTACATGACCACGACCCTGTACCTTTATTTTCAGCTTTATCTAAAATTAAATCTGTTACATAATGTTCACCTTCTTTTTTAAGTAAAATTTCGGAAGTAATCTCTAGCAAGTAACTCGACAAATCACCTTCATTCCAGAAAGAAAACACTTCAGAAATATTTTCATTGTTCATAGAGCCAGACATCAAGGCATACAACTCTGCTAATAATTGCATTTCGACATATTCAATACCATTATGTACCATTTTTACAAAATGTCCGGCACCTTCTGGTCCAATAAAAGTACAACATGAATTACCTTGAAAATCTCTGGCTGAAATAGCTTCAAAAATACCAGACACTTTTTTATATCCTGCATTTGAGCCTCCAGACATTATGGACAGTCCATTTCTTGCACCTTCTTCTCCTCCGGAAATTCCAGTTCCCAAAAACTCAATATTTTTAGATTTTAGTAATTCAAATCGTTTCTTTGTGTTTGAATAATGGGAATTACCACCATCAATAATAACGTCTCCTTCAGATAATAATGGAATTAGTGTACCTATTACGCTATCTACTGGCTTTCCTGCTGGTATCATTAATAGCATCTTTCTAGGCTGTTCTAAAGAATTTACAAATGCACCCAAATCTGTAAAACCAGTTATATTTTTAAATGATTTATTTACCAATAAAAAATCATCGACTACATGCAACTCATCACCTTCAGATTGATTATAAACTGATAAATTAAAACCTTTTTCAGCTACATTTAACGAAATGTTTTTCCCCATAACGCCTAATCCAATAATACCAAAATCCAATCTACTCATTATTAATTTTGCTTAAAATATATGTTATGATGTCTTGTGGCTCATTATTGATATTGACATGAATGCCATAATTAGGAACTTCTAAAATATCAAATTGTGACTGTATCATATTTGATTTTTGAAAATGTTGTTTCCTGTTTTCTATACGCTGTTTTATCAACTCATAAGAACCTTCAAGATAGATCCATTTAATACTTAAAACATCTTTTGATAACTGTTGCCGATATGTTTCTTTTAAAGCAGAACAAGCAAGCACAGCACCTTCAGAAGCATTCCACTGCTTTAATTTATTTGAAAGAATACTTAACCAAGGAGCTCTGTCATCATCATTCAACGGAAAGCCACTAATCATTTTTTCTATATTTGCTTGTGGATGAAAATCATCGGCATCATAAAAAGGAACATTCAAAGCATTTGAAAGTAGTTGACCAATGGTCGTTTTACCACAAGCACTTACTCCCATAATTACATATATGTTTCCTTTCTTTTTAATATTAAGGTTGCTGATTAAACACTATCTATTTCTAATTATTTTCAGAACCAAAAAATGAAGCCTTTACATCTTTAACTCCTGGTATGACTTTAAATACTGAACCAGTTAATGGTAAGGAATCCAGTTCATCTGGAGTCATATCGATTCTAGCTGTTGTTATGTATAAAATATCTAAATTTTCTCCTCCAAAAGCACAGGCTGTAATATTGTGTGCAGGCACTTTAATTTTCGATATAAGTTCGCCGGTCTTTGGATTAAAATGAGCTATCGCATTGCCATTCCATAACCCAACCCAAAGCATATCTTCGGAATCAATGGTCATTCCATCAGGATAGCCATCTTCTATAGAAATTTCTACAACTACTCTTTTGTTAGAAATAGTGCCAGTATTTATATCATAATCATAAGCTATGATTTTTGATGTTGGTGTATCGATATAATACATTGTTTTAGCATTAGAAGTCCAAACAATACCATTAGATATGGTTACACTATCTACCATTTTTATAGCTTCGCCTTGGTCATTTACCTTATACAAGCTTGCATTAGGTTTAGATTGCTTTAAATGCATGGATCCAACCCAAAGATTTCCTAATGGATCACATTTACCATCATTAAACCTGTTTTCGGTCATTTGTGATTCAACATCAGAAAGCAAAGACTCTGTACCAGTATTGATATTTAACTTATAAATACCATCTTCTAAAGCAACAACAGCTTCATTTTGGGTATATGGAACAACGGTACCTATTCGAGATGGTGTTGCGAACGAACGGTTTTCTTTTGTTTCCGGTTTATAAATATGTAGAAGCTTACCTTCAATATCTATCCAATAAAATTCCTGAGTCTTATAATTCCAAATAGCACCTTCGCCAAGTTGAGATTCAATTTTATATTCTAATTCGGCAATAAGGGGCTTTTTATTATAATTTTCAATCGTAGTCTTCTTATCTGTTTTCTGACAAGAGGCAAATGAAATTAAAAAAATCAATATAATATATCTCATGTTCTGTTATTAATTAGTTATTATAGCCTAAGATAATAATAAATACAGAAAACAGATTGCAATATATTTCAGTGAATAAATTCTAACAGAAATTTCAAAAAAAAAAGCAGCTCTTCCGATAGTTATCGGAAGAGCTGCTTTAAAAATTTTATTTTTTTACTGCTGGTGGAGTATTGAGTTTCATACTCATTTCCATTGAAATGGCAGAGCGTTCAAACTTAATTTTTCCTGCTGGTGTTTCTATAATACAAGAGTTATCTTTATCATTTAACTCTAATACTTTACCATGCATTCCACTTTTAGTTATTACTCTATCTCCTCGCTTTAATTCTGCAGCGAATGTCTTTTCATTTTTACTACGTTTCATTTGTGGTCTAATCATAAAGAAATAGACTACAGCAAACATTGCAATAAAAGGAAAATATGGTCCTAATGCTTCCATTAATAATAAAAATTAATCGTGATTATGTCCTTCATGACCAGGTCTTGTACTAGTTTTAGTAATAGCTGCTCCATTTTGGAGTGCATTTGGATCTGGCTTGATAAAAGCAGTGATTTTAACAGTTTCTCTACCTTTCTCTGTATTTGCAGTTATAGTAATTGTTTTAGAAACTTTGTTGGTTCCTTTACCATTAAACTTTACAGTAAAACTTGCTGAAGCTCCAGGAGCTAAAGGCTCTTTACTCCAATCTTTAGGTACAGTACAACCACAAGTGCTTTTAATATTAGTAATTACTAAAGGTGCTTTTCCCGTATTTGTATATGAAAATACAGTTTCGACAGGAGTTCCGTTTTCAATCTCACCAAAATCGTGTTCGGTTTTATCAAATGTAATTGCAGGAAAATCTCCTGAAACAGCGTCTCTTTCTGCTGCTACTGCAACATTCTCGGCTTTTACTTTACTTGCCGCATCTTCTTTACATGATGTAAAGACTACTAAACATAAGGCACTTAAACCTAAAATTAATTTTTTCATTTTCTTAGTTTTAATTGTTTATTCAAGATAAACGTTTGGGTAATTATTAGTTTTCTAAATATTCCGCGCATAAAAGTAATAAATTTTTATTACAACAATCCACGTCCGACTTTATTTAACGTTCCTTTGGCTTCATATTCTTTCACGATATTATCTAAAATTCCGTTAATAAAAATACTGCTTTTAGGCGTTGAATATTCTTTAGCAATTTCGAGATACTCATTTATTGTAACTTTTATTGGAATAGACGAAAACTTCTGAAATTCACAAATTGCCATTTGAAGTAGCGCAAAATCAATTTTAGCAATTCTGTCTTTATCCCAATTTGTGGTTTTAATAGCAATCTCATCACTAAAAATATTAGCATTTAAAAGCGTTTTCTTTAAAAGTGTTAAAGCAAATTCCTTATCTTCTTTATCTTTAAATAGTTGAGGTAAAAAATGACATTCCGCAGCATTTAGTTGCATCTTTCTTAAAAGCTTCACAATGGTAGTATTTACAACAGGAAAATCATCTAACCAAGTAATATTCTTATCTTCAAAATAATCGTATAATTTTTCGTTTGGAGCTATTATGGTTTTAAAAAATTCGATTACAAACGTTTTATCGTCTTGAAACGTTGTTGTAGTATTCGACATGTAGTTTTTATACAATTCACTTTCTAAAAGTTCCTTGAATATAATCTCTACATATTCATTGTCTAATTCCCAATAGTTAATTTTTCTTTTTTCTAGTTCTTGCTTAAGTAAGCTATTATTCTTAAGATGAATTAAAACTTTGTTATTTATAAACTTTCTATTAGGATTTTTTTCTTCTGAAGTTGCAAGATGTTTTTGTTGAGATTTAATAAGATATGCTTTTGCTTGTTTTTGCACTTCTACTAATAATGAAATTATTAAAAGGTAAAGATCATACATATTATCTATACTTTGTAATAAAAACTGTTCCTCGTTTTTGAGGTTATCGGTTTCATTCCCTCTACATGCATAAATTATCTGCATTACTTTTACACGAATATGTCTTCTGTTAAGCATATTTTAAAGAACTTTTAGTGGTGAAAGATTTTATCTTTCGCCTCACAAAAATAGTATTATTTTAAAGAACTCATTTAAACTTTTTGTGTTTAACCGAAAATGAGATGGAATTTGTTCAGTTGAGGCACTTTTTGCAGTACATAGCAGCGATACGTATAAGAAAAGTAACGAAATATGGACAAATTTTAGCCATTTTTTAGGGAATAGAAAAGTTTAAACGAGTTCTAAGAGAATTTATTTAGAATTCTCTTTTTTTCTTTTGGCAATTATTTCTTTAGCAATTTTTAAAGCTGCGTGATTGGTTGTTATACCATTTAAACCCGATTTTTCTAGAATTTCTAAAGTTGTGTTGTAAATATTTTCGGTTTTACGAATAATTTCTTGTTTATCATACCCTTCCAATTCGGCATATACATTAATAATACCACCAGCATTTATTAAAAAATCTGGTGCGTAAACAATTCCTCTTTCCTTTAGGATACGACCATGTATATCTTCGTTTGCCAATTGGTTATTCGCTGCACCTGCTATAACTTGTGCTTTTATTTTATATATAGTATCGTCGTTTACTGTTGCTCCCAATGCACAAGGCGAATAAATATCGATGTCTTCAGAATAGATATCATTTCCTCTGTAAATTGAAACGCCATATTTATTACTCACTTCTTCCAAACGTTCTTCGTTGATGTCGTCAATAATTACAGAAGCACCTTCATTAACCAAATTTTCCACCAAGGATTCGCCTACATGACCAATTCCTTGCACTAATACTTTTTTATCTTCAAGAATATCAGTTCCAAATTTATATTTTGCAGCAGCTTTCATTCCCATAAATACGCCATAAGCAGTAATTGGCGAAGGATTTCCTGCACCACCTTTATCTTCTGAAATTCCTGTAACATAAGGTGTTACTTCCCGAACTAAATCCATATCTGCTGTTTCCATACCAACGTCTTCAGCAGTAATATATCTTCCACTTAACGAATGTATAAACTCGCCAAAACGTTTCATTAACTCTGGTGTTTTCTCGTTTTTTGAATCGCCAATAATAACCGCTTTTCCACCTCCGAGATTTAATCCTGTAATTGCTGCTTTAAAAGTCATGCCACGAGATAAACGCAACACATCGTTTAATGCTTCCCATTCATTAGCATATTGCCACATTCTTGTACCTCCAAGTGCTGGTCCTAAAACCGTATTATGAATTCCGATTATTGCTTTTAAACCTGTATCTTTGTCATTGCAAAAAACAACTTGTTCGTGATTATCAAAAGAAAGTTGTCCAAATACTGGATCAACTTTTTTAATTTCGTTTGAATTAATAAGGTCTATAATCATTTAAAATTTAAGTTTTAATATTTTGTTATTTAAATAATCTCTAATAACAAGGTGCAAAAATAACTGAATATTACAGTTTAAGCAACAAAACTGATGTTAAAATGCGAAAATGTTAATAAATTGCTTTTTGTGCAAAAATTATAAATGAAAGAATTACAGCATCTTAACAAATATATTTACACCTACAGATATAAGCTTTTGATAGGAATATCAATTACTATTCTTGCCAAAATTTTTGTTTTATTCACACCTCGTTTAATTGGAGAATCCATTAACGTAATTGTCGCAAAATTAAATGGAGAAATTGATGCTACTTTTAAAGCTGATTTAGCTATAAATATTCTGTATATAGTTATTACTGCACTTATTGCTGGAGTATTCACATTTTTAAAACGGCAAACCATTATCAATGTTTCTCGTTATATTGAATTCGACCTCAAAAATGAAATCTATCAGCAATACCAACGATTATCCTTAAATTTTTATAAAAAGAACAGAACTGGGGACTTAATGAACCGGATTAGTGAAGATGTTGGTAAAGTAAGAATGTATGTTGGTCCAGCAATTATGTACACTATCGATACGATTACATTATTTATAATCGCATTAATATATATGTTTGACCGAGCGCCAACATTAGCAATTTATACCATTATACCATTACCTGTTTTATCTTTAACAATTTACATTTTAAGCAAGTTAATACATAAACGCAGTACCATTGTACAGGTTTATTTATCGAAACTTTCAACCTTTGCGCAAGAATCCTTCAGCGGAATTTCGGTAATAAAAGCTAATGGTATTGAGCCACAAACAAATACTGCATTCGAAATTTTATCTTCTGAAAGCAGACAAAAACAGATAGATTTATCGAAAGTACAAGCATTTTTCTTTCCAATAATGATTTTACTCATTGGAGCCAGTAATTTATTGGTTATCTATGTTGGAGGCTTACAGTATATAAATGGTAAAATAGAAAATTTTGGCACTATTGCAGAGTTTATTATTTATGTAAATATGCTTACCTGGCCAGTAGCAGCTTTAGGTTGGGTAACTTCTATTGTTCAAGAGGCTGAAGCATCTCAAAAACGTATTAATGAGTTTTTAAAAGTAGAACCGGAAATTAAAAATACAATAGCAACTCCTACCCTAATTGAAGGAAATATAACGTTCAAGAATGTATCTTTTATCTACGACGACACAAATATTCAAGCATTAAAAGATATTAGTTTTACTGTAAATCAAGGAGAAACTCTTGCAATAATTGGTAGAACAGGTTCTGGAAAATCTACAATATTAGATTTAATAAGCAGGCTTTATGATATTAATAAGGGTAACATTTTAATTGATGATATTTCAATTGAAAAAGTAAACCTAAATAGTTTACGCAATGCAGTTGGCTATGTACCACAAGATGCATTTTTATTTTCCGATTCTATAAAAAATAATATTAAATTTGGTTCTGTAAATTCTACAGATGATGATGTTGTAGAAGCAGCAAAAAATGCCGTTGTACACGAAAATATAATTAAGTTTGTTAATGGATATGATACCATTTTGGGAGAAAGAGGCGTCACACTTTCTGGTGGACAAAAACAAAGAGTCTCTATTGCAAGAGCAATAATCAAGAACCCAAAAATTTTATTGTTAGACGATTGCTTGTCTGCTGTAGATACTGAAACTGAAGATAAAATTCTTAACAATCTTGCTAAAGTTTCCGAAGGAAAAACAACAATTATTGTAAGTCATAGAATATCTTCAGTAAAAAATGCTGACAAAATAATTGTTATAGATAATGGTCATGTGATTCAAAAAGGAACGCATAATACACTTATAAATATAGATGGATACTACAAAAATCTTTATTTAAAACAACTTTCAGAAGCATCTAATACTAATTTGGAAGATTAGTTGTTTTGTTATTTGTTAATAGTTATTAAGTCTGAACGGAAAATACTGTAAACTCAATAACTCAATAACTCAATAACTAATATGAGTTAAAATATTTTCAGTATTCTATGAAAAGTTTTTAATTTTATTCACTCAATTACTGATTAAAACAATTAGTTAAAAAAGAAATATCATAAATAGTTGGTTGGTATATATATTTTTTAGATTTTTGAGTCATTAAAAAATAAAACCAACTTAACAATACAATTATGGCTTATAAGGATATGATGGAACAAGAGGAAATTTTTTCCAAAGTTTTAAGAGCAGGAAGACGTACTTATTTTTTTGATGTAAGATCTACCAAAGCAGGAGATTATTATCTTACAATTACCGAAAGTAAGAAGTTTACAAACGATGATGGTTCGTTTCATTACAAAAAACATAAAATTTATTTATATAAAGAAGATTTTTCTGAATTTAAAGATATTTTAGCCGAAATGACCAACTATATCATTGATGAAAAAGGGGAAGAAGTTATAAGCGATCGCCATCAAAAAAATTACAAAAAAAAAGATTATTCTACTATTGAAGAATCAACCGAAGATGCTACTGAAGAAACTCCTGCATCTTCTGAAAGTTTTACAGATGTGAATTTTGAGGATATTTAAAAATATTCACAAGGAAATCTTAAATTATTTAAAACCGTTACTTTTTAGTAATGGTTTTTTTATATTTATGCTCTAACTAAATTGAAAAATGAAACGAGCATGTTAAAATTTTTCACACTTAAAGGAATGATTAATTGCGAACAGTCCCGATAATTATCGGGATGACCGTTTAAAAAAAATAAATATAAACACATGAAAAAACTATTTTTACTTTGTCTTTTATCTTGTGCATTTATTCAAGCACAAAACGAAATCGATTTATCCTATTACCTTCCTCAAGGTGTAACTTATAACCAAAACATTCCAACACCTGAAAGTGTTATTGGGCATCAAGTTGGCAAATGGCACGTTACACACGATAAATTGGTACAATATATGTATGCCCTTGCAAATGCTTCCGATAGAATTACTATTGAAAACAGAGGTAAAACTTTTGAAGACAGACCTTTATTATTACTTACCATTACATCACCTAAAAATCATCAACGAATCGATGATATTCGTAAAGCACATATTGCAGCTACTGAAAGCAATTCGGTAAATACAGCAAATATGCCAATTGTGGTGTATCAAGGATTTTCAATTCATGGTAACGAACCAAGTGGCGCAAATGCCGGACTTTTGGCTGCTTATTATTTAGCTGCTGCTGAAAGTGAAGCGATTAATGACTTATTAGAAAATGTGATTATATTATTCGATCCATCGTTTAATCCTGATGGTTTGCAACGCTTTGCCTATTGGGCAAATACCAATAAGAGTATTAACCTAAATCCAGATCCAAACGATAGAGAATACAGCGAGGTTTGGCCTGGCGGAAGAACAAACCACTATTGGTTTGATATGAATCGGGATTGGTTGCCAGTACAATTACCAGAATCTCGTGCCAGAATTGCAACATTCCACAAATGGTTGCCAAACATTTTAACAGATCATCATGAAATGGGAACTAATTCAACCTTCTTTTTTCAGCCAGGAATACAATCAAGAACACATCCTTTAACTCCAAAATTAAATCAAGAACTTACTAAAAGAATTGCTAATTATCATGCAAAAGCTTTAGATAAAATTGGCTCTTTATATTATACCGAAGAAAGTTTTGACGATTTTTATTATGGCAAAGGCTCAACCTTTCCGGACATCAATGGAGGTATTGGTATTTTATTCGAACAAGCAAGTTCTCGTGGTCATGTTCAGGAAAGTGATAATGGACTTTTAACATTTCCGTTTGGTATTCGCAACCAATTTACAGCTGCTTTATCGACTTTAGAAGCTGCAAAAAATATGCGTGAAGAAATATTAACCTATCAGCATAACTTCTTCAAAAATGCCAGAAATGAAGCTGCTAAAGAAAGCGGAAAAGCCATTGTTTTTGGAGATGAAAAAGATGCTGCTAAAACCTATCATCTTGCCGAGATTTTAAAACGTCATCAAATTAAATTCAACGAAATAAAACAAGATTTTACAGTTAACGGAAAACATTTTAAGAAAGGATATAGTTATATTATACCTAAAAACCAAAAAAACACACGTTTAATAAACGCCATGTTCGAGATACGCACCACTTTTAAAGACAGCTTATTTTACGATGTTTCGGCTTGGACATTTCCGTTAGCATTTAATTTAGATTATGCTGAAGGTGTTTCTACAAAAAATATAGGTGCAGAAGTTGCCGATTTGCAATTTAAAAAAGGAAAAGTAACAGGACAAAGCAACTATGCCTATGTAATGGAATGGCACGAATATTACACGCCAAAGGTTTTAAACAAAATTTTAAGCAAGGGCTTACGTGCCAAAGTGGCGATGAAGCAATTTAACTTAAACGGAACGCCATACGATTACGGAACGATATTAATTCCTGTTCAGAATCAGAAATTAAATGCTAAAAATTTGTATTCGTTTTTAAACGATTTAGCACAAGAAAGCCATGTACAAATAGATGCTGTTTCTACTGGATTAACCCAAAAAGGTATCGATTTAGGAAGCAGCCAGTTTAAAGCCTTAAAAAACCCAAAAATTGCATTGTTGGTTGGCGATGGAATTACATCGTACGATGCTGGAGAAATTTGGCACTTATTTGATACTCGTTACGATATTACCGTAACAAAACTGGACACTAAAACTATTGCAAATGCCGATTTAAGCAGATATAATACTATAATTGTGGCAAACTCCAGAACTTCTGGTTTAAGTGAAGCCAATACCAAAAAAATAATAACCTGGGTTAAAAATGGAGGGACTATAATTGGTTATAGAAACACCTTAAAATGGTTTAAATCTAAAAAGCTTGCCAAGTTAGAATTTAAAAAAGTGAAAGTGCCTGCAAAAAATGTAAGCTTTGAAGAACGTCGAGATTTTAGAGGGGCTCAATTTATTGGAGGTGCTATTTTTGAAGCTGAAATTGACAGGTCGCATCCTATAAACTTTGGTTATAAGAATACTAAAATAGCCTTGTTTAGAAACACGACTATTTTTATGAAGGCAGATTCCAGCAGTTATAACAACCCAATACAATACACAAAACGACCAATTTTAAGCGGTTATATCTCTAAACAAAATTTAGATAGTTTAGGAGGCACTGTACCTTTACAAATTAAAAGTTTAGGTAGTGGAAAAGTGGTTGCATTCACAGATAATACAAATTTTAGAGCCTTTTGGTATGGTACAAATAAGTTACTTATGAATGCTATTTTTTTTAGAGAAGAGTTATAATTTAACTGCTAAAAGGTTAAGAGTTATTACCAAAATAAAATAACTCAAACCAATAGTAGAAGTAAATACAGAAGCTAACACCAAACAAATAATCAATAAATATAGTGGCACTAAAGTAATAACGATTGCGAACCTGAACGTGGCTGTAAACTCTGGCTCTACTATTTTGGGTTGTACTATAAATTTCCAGATTAAATAAGGAGGAAGCACATTTAAAATAAGCAATCCTTTTAATATTGCTCGTAACCAATTAAGGCTAGTTTTTGGTTTCTGTTTGCAATCTTCAAAATTATTGGCAATACATGTATTTACTGCTTTCGGATTTAGGTAATCTACTTGTAAAGCATCCAGTTTTTGAAGTGTTTCCTTATAATTCTCCGTAGGAATATGAGTCGTTAATTTTGAAATTTTAGACTGAATTGTATGTTTCAAATTAACAATATCTTTATTTCTATCGCCTGTAACAAAAGATTTTGCAGCAATGGGTTCGCCAAAATATATTGATGAGCTATCTACAAATTTTTCAGCATTAGCAAAATTTAAACCTATAGGAACTAACTGTAAATCGGTTTCAGAATATTTTTCGAGTGTATCAAAAACAATACGTGTAAAGCCTTTGCTTAAAGTCCGCACAGTACGATTTAGGTTATGGCTGCCTTCCGGAAAGATAAAAACAGATTCATTTTGATGCAGTAAATCTGTACACGAATCAAAAATTGAATTATTATTCATTATGGTATTCCAACCATCGCGAATACGATAAACAGGCATCATATTAAAACTCTTTAGTAATTTACTAATTAAAGGGTTTTTAAATACACTTGCTCTTGTTAAAAAATAAGAAAAACGTCCGCATTTAGTAGCAATTAGAAGTACATCTAACAAAGCATTTTGATGATTTGATAAAAACAAAACAGGTTTGCCTTTAGGGATATGCTTAGCATCTACTACTCTAATTTTTTTGAAATAAAAAAACAATCCTAATTTAATATATGCTCTAAAGCTATGTTGCCAAATTTTTTTCAAATTGTAATTAGTTTTTTCGATTTATTAGACCAATAAAAAGCCAATAACAGCCCGGAAATAATATGCCATATTCCCCAAAAAGCTGCGAGAATTGCCATTCCGCCTAAATCATTAAAAAATGTAAAAATAAGTAAAAGTCCTAATCCGGAATTTTGTATTCCAGTTTCAATGGCTAATGTTTTCTGATTTTTAAAAGATAAACTAAATAGTTTAGCTACTGTAAACCCTAACAATAAGGCCAATATATTATGGCCTATACCAATTGCCAACACATAATGTATGTAATTGTTAAACAAATCTAAATTATTGGAAAATGCAATAATCACTATTGTTATAAAAATAATGATGGAAAACGGCTTCAATATTCTTGATATTTTGATTGCGAGAGTTTCATTCTTACTTCGTAAAAGCATTCCGAGAAATAAAGGAATCCCAAGAATCAAGATAATAAGTTTTACCAATTCGAAAGGTTCGAGTTTTACAGTTTGTAATATTTGTGCAGTAGGCTCATATAAATTGCCATAAAACTGAAAATTAAAAGGTGTCATAAACATTGCTAAAAACGTGGCAAAAGCGGTTAAACTTACTGACAAGGCTGTATTTCCTTTGGCGAGATGTGTCATAAAGTTGGAGATGTTTCCTCCAGGACAAGCAGCAACCATCATCATTCCGAGGGCAATACTTGGTTGTGGTTTTATAACTATTATCAAAATAAAAGTAAGTAATGGCAATAAGATAAATTGTGATAATACACCTGCCAAAACTAATTTAGGTTGACGTAAAATATGCTTAAAATCGTCGATTGTAATTGATAAAGCAACACCAAACATAACCACAGCAAGTGCTATATTGAGCACCCAAAGTCCGCTACTATCAAAATTTATTCGAACACTATCTAATTCTTGCATAAGCCATTTCTGTCTCCCAATAGCTATCGGGACGGACAGATTTCCCAAATTAAGAAAGAATATTTTAAATTATGAAACAGTTGAACCATTTTTAACCATTTGTTCAGGTTTTAGTAACATAACATCATTTCCATTAACTGCTCCCATAACCAAACATTCACTCATAAAATTGGCAATTTGTTTCTTTGGAAAATTAACAACTGCCACAATCTGTCGGTTTAATAATTCTTCTTTTGTGTAAAGTTTTGTTATTTGTGCTGATGATTTTTTAATCCCAAGCTCACCAAAATCAATAGTTAATTGATATGCTGGTTGTCTCGCTTCAGGAAAGTAATTGACTTTTATAATATTTCCTACACGTAAATCTACTTTAATAAAATCTTCGAAATTTATTTGTTTGCTCATTTTTTAAAAATACGAATATTTACTATATTTAAACAAAAACAATCTGCAATGTCATTAACACCCTCAAATATGTTAGCGCTTGGTACACAAGCTCCAAAATTTAATCTAATAGATACTATTAGTGGTAACTATATTAATTTACAAAAAGCTAAAGGAGAGCAAGGAACAGTAATCATGTTTATTTGTAATCATTGTCCGTTTGTAATTCATATTAACGAACAGTTAGTTGCGCTTTCAAATTATTATTCTGAAAAAGGTATTGCCTTTATTGCAATTTCCAGTAATGATTCCGAAACGTATCCTCAAGACGGTCCAGAACAAATGAAGATTCATGCGCAAGAAGTTAATTATCCGTTTCCATATTTGTATGATGAAACACAAGATGTTGCAAAATCTTACAATGCAGCTTGTACTCCAGATTTGTACGTGTTTAATGCCGATTTTAAATTGGTTTATCGTGGGCAATTAGACGATTCTCGTCCTGAAAATGGAATTCTTGTTACAGGAAACGATTTGCGTAATGCTTTGGATTGTTTACTCAATGAGGAAGAAAATACGATGATACAAAAGCCGAGTATTGGTTGTAATATTAAGTGGAAAACTTAATCCATAATTAATTGCCAAAACCCAAGATCTTGCCATTTTTAATACTTAATATTATTCAACAATTATAAATTCTCTTATTGAAACTGGATTACCATTGGCTGTAAAGCCTTCTACGCAAATTTCATATGTACCAACAATATCAGATGTGAAAAAGTTAAAATTCATTTCTTTGCCAATCATCTTAACATTTGGTTCCCAAAGCAATTGATTTCTAAAATCTGGAATTCTATCAGTCTCTAAATTACTAATATATATTTTTTTATAATACTCTTTTAGGGGTTGAGGCTTAAACAATTTTACTGTAGTTATATTTTCCTTTACTAATTCTTTATAAAAATTGCCATCAATAGTTTCTACAACAATAAAACCTCCAAAAGTTTTTGAACCTAATTTAAAATTAGTTTCTGTTCTAGCTATACTTATTCTTATTATTTTTCTAGAATCATATTCCAAAAATTCATCAAAATTTTGAAGTAAAACACCATCAACAACAACTCCAGCAGGCTTTTCATCCCTTTCATATGGGTTGAGTGAAGTTACATAAAAATTAAAACTGTGTTTAGTATCTCTTTTAATATATGCGTTGGTAATAATCTCAACAAAAGTCTCTTTAACCTTTGAGAATCTTGTATAATCATCAAGGTAAAAAGTTGCAAAATAATCCCCAAAAAAAGGAGTGATAACATCAATAGCTTTTAATGTATTCTTTTTTAAACTAAAATATCCATTTTCAATCTGATTATAAATACTTCGCTCTTCAAGAAGGCTCTTAAAACTTGATGAAATTTTCAATTTCCCAAAATCTAAACTACTATAATCAATTGGCCGATGACTATTTAAAGTTATTTTATAGTCACCATTTTTTTTGTCCAAAACCTGTAAAAAAGCATTCTCACTATAATAATCATTATTTATACTAAAATAAAAAATGCCCTCTTTATTTGTGTTTGATACTTTAAGAATAAAGTCCTTTTCTTGAATTGAAATAGAAACTTTCTCATTTGTTGCTGGCTTGTTGTCACTTAACCTAATTAATTTACCTGAAATAAGCTCCCCTCTTAATTCTGGCAAATAATTAATTTCACTTAAAATTATTGTCTTACTTTTTAGAGTGTTTTTAAAAGATTTTGCTGAAACCGCTTTGTCTACCAAATCATCTAAAGCACTTATCTTTCTAATAGAGATAGAATAATTTCCAGCTATATTTTCTTCATATATACTCCTAAGGGTTAATGATACTTGATCTCTTTTTTTAAATTTTTTTCTATTTATAGCAATTTCTAAAAACTGAGAGTTTATTATTTCTTGGGTTTGGTGAATACTTTTTAAATTTAAAATAGAATTTGAATCTTTTGATTGATTTATTGCATTATCGTTAGAATCAACTAAAATAGTTTGCTGATTGCTTTGGAAGGGGTTTATAATACTAATATTCCTTTTAAAAAAATAATCTTCACCAACATTCTGCATCCAATGTGTATATGCAATCAACTTATAATTACCCGAAAAAATTGATACTGGAATAGTAAAATCTCCAAAGCCAATACCTGAATCCAATTTAATTTTATGTTTAAATACAACTTCATGTTTCTCTCCAATTAACTCAACATAAGCTATTTTACTTAATGTACTAAACTTACTTGTTTCTACATTTAAACAATAAACTTTATAATATAAGCTTTCTCCTGCCAAAAAAAGTGATGTGTTAAAATGTACAAAAACACTTTCATGTGGTAATGCCTCAGATTGTTTAAGCGATATATTAATAGCATTAGATTGTGAATTCGCAAATGGTATATAGCTAAAAAAACCTATTAATAAAACTACTATTTCTTTTTTCATAATAATAAATTAATTATTCCTCCCAAAAATCGGGAACTACAATAGACGCGAAAAAAGAGCAATCTCCACAACCTACAGGGCTAACGACTTGAAGCACAGGCTCATAATAAAAAATATAAAAACCGCTTTCAATCATCTCCTGCAAAGAAAGAGGTTGTTCAAAACTTGAGTTCCAAGTTACTGGAAAAATCTTACACAAATCAACAAAATAAGGACGAGATTTAAATGCATTATCCTCAAAAAAATCGGTATAATTAAAGTACACTCTTTTAGATAATGTCTTAGAAATTTCAAAATACCCAATAACAGTTTCATCTGGATTATCTTCTGAAAATAAATTCCCAGTTATTACTCCAGGTTGATTCTCTGAAAATATACTCCCTGATTCAGAAAAATCTTTTAATATCTCATTATAAACATAGGCTTCTCTAGAGATTACATGTTGTGTTACTAATAAACTATAGCGATGTTGTATTTTAGGGTTTATCTGTTTATTAAATTTAATAACAAATGGTTCAATCAAATTTACTTGTAATTCACTCGTGTTTTTTAAAATAATTTCATTTGATTTATTAGTGTCAAAACAGACACGTCCATCATCATTTTCCTTTCCTGGAAATGGATATGCTCCAGGAGTAAAATCTATAGTTTCATCAAACCAATAAGGAGCAACTATTTTATATGTCTCTACATAATCATACCTGTAATAACTAGAATTTTCATTGCTTACTTCTAGACCTTCATAATATATTTCTACTCCATCTAGACCTTCTACATCATTAATCCTACCTTTAGCATATAATTTAAAATCTACTACATCTTCACTTACTAATTTTACCGGTCTAGAACCATATTTCCTTCCAGAATTGGTCATTATAGACAATCTATATTCTACATCTGGTTTAGCACTAAATTCAACCCTAGATGTATATTTACCAGGTTCTATCTCATCAAAATCATATATTACTCCTTCAGAATCACTAATTATTACTGTTGCATTTTCTTCAGCATTTGCCACAACTTCCTCCAACCCATATGTTCTGCTCAAATTAACTTCTTGGTACTTTATTTCGTCAGTTAATAATGCCTCAACAACTAAAAAATCATCAAATGTTTCATTTTTTATTTCATATGGCTCAACACAACTACAAAATATAAGTACCAATAAAAAAAGATAATAATTATTACCAATTATTGTTTTCATAAAAGACTAAAATTTAAAATTATAAGTAATAGTAGGAATGGGTATTGAAAAAATTGAACTTTTATAAGCTTTAATTCTTGAATCTTCTGTAACAAAAAATACAGAATAAGGATTGTTTCTGCCTAATAGGTTATAAATCGATAAATTCCAAAAACTGTGTGCAAATTTTTTAATCTTATGATTCCCTTCTACATTAAAACTAACATCTAATCGGTAATAGTCTGGAATTCTAAACTTATTCCTGTCACTATAAACCACATACTCCGTATTGTTAAGTACGTATTTACCAGTTGGATAAGTAACTGGTCTCCCGGTTTGATACACGAAATTGGCTGACACACTATATCGATTAGTAATCTTATAGTTGGTTACTAAACTAAAGTCATGTGGTTTATCATAATTAGATGAAAAAAACTCACCCTGATTTATTATTTCGCTACCAAACTCGCTATCAAATTTATTTAATGATCTTGAGTAGGAATATCCTAACCAACCATTTAAACGTCCTCTATTTTTTTTTATTAATAATTCAACCCCATATGCCTTGCCTTCTCCCTGTAGAACTTCTCTCTCAATAGCCTCATTAAGCAATAATTTAGCACCAACTTTATAGTCTAAAATATTTTCTAATTTTTTGTAATATCCTTCTATACTTAATTCGTAAATATCTTCCTTAAAATTTTTATAAAACCCTAAAGAATATTGACTTGCTGATTGTGGTTTAATATTTAAATCGGAGAGTTTCCATGTATCTGTTGGTGATACTGTTGTGTTATTTGATAAGGTATGTATATATTGAATATTATTGTTGTAGCTAGCTTTTACTGAAAAATCTTGATATAAAAAATACCTAGCTGATACTCTAGCTTCAAAACCACCATATCTTTTAATAACTTCATTTTTTTTAAATTCTAAATTATCTATTAAAGTACCTTCTCCTTTTGGAACATTTTCTGCATAAACTCGTTGTGAAGATTCACCTAATGAAAGATAGTACGAATATCTAAATCCAGCATCGATTAGCAATTTATCATTGACTGTAAAATTATCTGAAATAAAAATTGCAGATTCCAACCCTCTTTCTTTTGGAATGATTACTCCAACAAATCTAGAATCTATTCCTATAGGGTCACGACTGCCTGGGTTTACAACATATAATTTGCTAGATAATCCATAAATAAATTTATGTGCATCACTATTTAGGTACTTCATTTTTAGCTTCAATTCTGTTTCATCAATCTTATAGCCTAAATCGAATCCAACTTTTAAATCATCCTCATAATTAATATTAAATTCATACTGACTTTTTGCTAAAATCAAATTGATACTATTCTTTTTATCAAATCGATGTTCCCAGTCCAAAGAAACCAATTTATTACTATAGCTATATAATGAGTCCGAGGTAATACTAAAATTATCGTTACTAACATATACAGTACTTCTCACCACATTATTTTTGTTCACTTTATGATGATATTTGGCTATTATATCGTAAAAGGAGGCTTTACTTTTATTTAAAGATTCATCATCTAAAGATTTTAATATCCAATTAGAGTACGTACTTCTACCTCCTAATAATAACGAAGATTTTTCTTTTACAATTGGAAGCTCTAATGTCAAATTACTCATAACTGCCCCTATAGATACCTCTCCAGAGAATTTATCTGTATTTCCATCTTTAGTTTTAATTTCAAAAACCGAAGATAGCCTTCCTCCATATTCAGCTGGAATACTTCCTTTATATATATTTGCAGCTTTTGATGTAAAGGGGTTTAATGCTGAAAAAATTCCAAAAAAATGAGAGGGATTATATACAACAGTATTATCTAATAAAATTAAATTTTGATCAGTTTTTCCACCCCTAACATTATATCCGGAAGCACCTTCACCTGCGGTAGTAATTCCAGGTAAAGTAGTAGCAACTCTTAAAATATCCCTTTCTCCTAGAACCAACGGAATATTTTTTATTTTGGCAACATCAATTAGTGTAACTCCTGTAATCGCCTTTTCTACATTTCTGTCCCTATTAACTTCTAAAACTACTTCATCCAGCGATTCAAAATCATCGTTAAGTATAAAATTTAATTCCCCATTATTATATATTACAATAGTTTTTATTAATTTCCCTTTACCTAAAGCACTAACTTCAATAGTATTTAAGCCTGATACAAGCGTAATTTCATATAATCCAATATTATTAGTTGTGGTTCCCTTATTATTTTCTTTAACAAGTATTGTAGCGTTTGAAATGGGATCTCCAGTTGTACCGTGTTTTACCATTCCTATAAGAGTAAATGATTTCCCACTAGTACCCTTATTTTCTTTTCCTATTCTAATAATTTCACTATTATTCTTATTTAAAGTGTTTTGCTCATAAAATATTGGGGTCAATGCATTTTTATCATCGCCTTCTTCTTCAATTATGTTTGCTTTATTTACAATAAAAAAGTCATCTGGTAGCTTATCATAAATTATATTATTTTGAGTCAAAAAAACATTTAAATTATCATATACATAAAAATTGATTGGTGTATTTTTAAAAATATCCTCTAAAATTATTCCTATTGAAACATTTTTATAATTGCCAGATACTTTATAATCTCCAAGCCACTCAACCATATAAAAAAACTTATAATTCGTGCTTTCTTCTACATTAAGTAAAACAGTTTCAATTTTTGCATCTTTAAAAGAGAGGGATATGTTATTTGTTTTTTCTTGAGCTAGAATTGATTGAAAGCATAGAAATAATATTAGCAGTACTTTATTAGTCTTCATTATTCAAATACTATTTAAGCATAGTTAGTTTTAATTCTTGCAATAATTCAGTCAAAAATTGATTATAATTTGTCCGTCTTAAAGACTTCTTCTTTTTGTACACGTTATTTATCATTTCTTTTAAATTTGGAAATAAATAAATGATATCTTTTTTAGATTTTATTTCCTTATAGTTACCTTTAAATAAAATGATGTATTCATTTTTAGCATTTACATACTCAACAAACATAATACCATTTTGGTGTAAATCTTTTTTACTTTTTTTATGTTTAATTAAGAGTGAAAATAAAGGGTCGCTATAAGTCACTTCATAAAAGCCATAAATATTATCAATATTTGAATCAATACTAGATATTTTAACAAACCTATGACCTCCAATAGTAAAACTCTTTATTTTATCTTTGAAAAGTTTTATCCTAACTTCTGATGAATTTCTACTCTTTACTTTGAGTATAATTTCTTGTTCATGAAGATTATATTTCATATTTAAATTAAAATATAATTCTCCATCATATTCTATAGTACCAACCAAAAAGTAAGGTGAGTTAAAATAAGAATGGCTTTTATTAGCCACTCTATATTTTTCTTTATATTCTATTCCATTATTAATACCAGCATTATCTATACCTACTATCTCATCAAACATAGTATAGATATCTTGCTCAATGTTTTGGATTTGGCTAAAAGATAAAAAAGGAAAAAAAACTAAAAAAATTATTGGCGAAACAAAAATATTTTTCATGAAAATCACTAAAAAGTAATAAGCTATACTTAATAACTATAATCCAAATATATAAAATATTTTTCAATTGTTGTGCGAAGTAAATTACTTTCAATACCAATTTTCTTACTTTGATTCATAACAACTAATTAATTACAACTATTTAGATCCAACCTTTTCTTTTTAGTAAACTTTCAATATGTGCATAATGATGATTACTATGCCAAGCATAAACATCTATGTTTTCTTTTAATACCACTTCTTTATTAGTTTCTGGATGGATAAAAAATTTATTTAAATTATCAATAGAAAGATGTTTTAGCACAATAACCAATTTAAAATGAATAGCTTTTAAAAGTAGTAAAGACATTTCTATTGGAGCTATTTTAGCATCTGGAAGTTCTGCCCAAAGCTGTTCATCATAAGCTTTTATAACAGGTTGTTTTTCTGTTAGCGTCCATTTAAAACGAGCATAGCAATGAAGATGACTGTCTGCTAAATGATAACTACTTGACGTATTGTCCAACCTTCTGGTCTGTAAGGTGTATCTAATTGTTTATCTGTTAAATCTTTTACCAGATTCTCAAGACGGTTGGGAAAATGTTCTAAAATGGATATCCAGCTTTTAATTTGCTCTTGTGAAATATTATTTGGGCAATCAAATTTACCTATTGGATATTTTAGTTGTTCTAATTTTGAATTTGTCATAGATAAATATAAAAAATACTTTAAATTTAAGTGTTAGAATAAAAATATTATATACTAAGTTTTTAGTTGTCTTTTTTATTATATGTCTCAACAAATTGTTTTGCTCTCTTATTTCCGTTATTAAGCTCTAACGCTTTTTTATAATTATTAAAAGCTTGTAAACTATCTCCATACCTTACAAAAGCATCAGCTAAACTGTCATAAACGTTAGAACTTACAGGAAATAATACCACATTAATTTTAAACAAATCTATGGCATTTTGATATTCTTTTCCCCTCAATAATCTATAGCCAAGACTATTAATTTCTCCTTCGTTAACCAGTACACTTGTAGAATCTTGTTTTTGTATCTCTAAAAATCCAACAAGTGCTTTGTCATAATTCTTATTCTTTAAGTGCATACTTGGTGTTTTAAAGGAATCTTCTACTTTTAAATAGTCATAAGTGATTTGATCTTTATCTTCTTCAGATATTATAGACAAATAACGTTTTTTAGTTTTTGGATGTTGAACAAAATGAAATTTCTTGTACATTTCAATAACAAAAAAAATATTTTTATCTAAAATTACTGGCTCAATTTTTTCGGCTCCTCTCCATTTTAAAAACAACTTTTTATTGACATAATATATATCTATAACATCATCTTGATTATATAAATAACGACCTGAAGTTTGTTCCATATACTCCGAAGAATAGTCTATGTTTTTAGAACAGCTAAAAACTACAACTATAAGAAATAAAAAAAATAATAAAGATTTAGGTTTCATTTTAATAATTAGATTGATTAATAAATTGATTAGAATAAAAAACGTCTCATATTAAATGAGACGCATATTTTAATTTTATGTTACTATAGTTAAGCAATATTTACTTTACATCCATCAACTCTACATCAAAAATTAATGTAGCATCTGGTGGAATTGCAGCTCCTGCTCCTGCATTACCATAAGCCAAATCACCTGGAATGACAAAACGCGCTTTATCACCAACTTTTAAAAGTTGAATACCTTCATCCCAACCAGCTATAACTTGTCCCATTCCTAATACAAAATCAAGAGGTTGATTACGTTTGTATGAGGAATCGAATACAGTTCCGTCTGGTAATTGCCCTTTATAATGTACTGAAACTGTTTTGCCTTTTTCGGCTTTTGCTCCTGTTCCTTTTTGAAGCATTTGGTAACGTAAACCACTTTTGGTTTTATTAAATCCTTTAGCAAGTTTTTCGAGTTCAGCTTCAGTACCTTTTTTAGCTTCGGCTAATAGTTTCTCTCGCGAACCTTCAAATGTTCTAAAAGCTTCAATGGCATTAAATGCTTTTGCATCTTTACCTACTCTTACAATCTCTAAAGTTTCTATTTTATCTTCTGAATTAATCGTATTAACTATTTCTAGTCCTTCGGAAACTTTCCCGAAAACAGTGTGTTTACCATCTAACCAAGGTGTTTCAATATGCGTGATAAAAAACTGGCTTCCGTTGGTTCCAGGTCCTGAATTTGCCATAGACAAAACGCCTGGTCCATCGTGTTTTAAATCAGGGTGAAACTCATCATCAAACTTATATCCAGGGTTTCCTGTCCCTGTTCCTTGTGGACAACCACCTTGAATCATAAAATCTGGAATTACACGATGAAATTTTAGTCCATCATAATAAGGAGTGCCTTGTGGTTTTATAGAGTTTTCTAAATTTCCTTCTGCCAAAGCAACAAAGTTGCCAACTGTTCCCGGTGTTTTTTTGTATTCTAAAGCGATCAAAATTTCGCCTTTTGTTGTATTGAATTTTACGTATAAACCGTCTTGCATTGTTTTAATTTTGATTGCAAATATAATAATGATTTATGAATTACGATTTATGATTTATGATATTTCAAAAATTAATATATCACTAGTAAAAACACTTGAACTCAAAGCAAAAAAGCATCACATTTTATTTAAAACTTTTTAGAAATGAGTACTGCGTACTGCCCCCGATAACTATCGGGACTAAAAACTGTGGACTGAAAACTAGATATTAATTCGCCACTTCACTTATAAATTTTATACGATATAAACGTAATTCTTCATCGTCATAATCGCCTTCAAACTCTTCAATGGCATCATCTATTTTATCGGTTTCAGCTTCCATAAAATAGTCGTGAATCTCTTCTTGTTGGTCTTCATCAAGAATCTCATCAATCCAATATGAAATGTTAAGCTTAGTACCTGAAAAAACTATAGCTTCCATTTCCTTAATAAAATCTGGCATTTCCATGCCTTTAGCTGCAGTAATATCGTCTAAAGGTAATTTTCTATCAATATTTTGAATGATAAATAGCTTTAATGCAGAATTTGAACCCGTAGATTTAACAACCATATCCTGAATGCGTTCAATCTCGTTTTCTTCAACATAATCACTTATTAGTTCTACAAAATCTACTCCATATTTTTTTGCTTTTCCATCTCCAACGCCATGAACATTTGAAAGTTCCTCTAAAGTAATTGGGTATTTAAGCGTCATATCTTCTAATGAAGGGTCTTGAAAAATTACAAATGGAGGTACACCTAAGCGTTTAGCATTTTGCTTTCGTAAATCTTTAAGCATTATCATTAAATTTTCGTCTGCTGCAACACCACCACCTTTAGCGTTAGTTATAATACTGTCGTCACTCTCTTGATCGAACACATGATCTTCGGTCATCATAAACGACAAAGGGTTTTCTAAAAAGGATCTGCCAGCATCTTTCACTTTTAAAACGCCATAGGTTTCTATATCCTTTTTTAATAAGCCCACAACTAAAACTTGGCGAATCAATGCCATCCAAAATTTGTCACTTTTGTTATTCCCAATCCCAAAAAACGGCTGTGTGTCGGTTTTATGAGATTTAATTAATGCATTTTCTTTCCCAATAATAACATTTACTAAATCTTTACTTTTATATGATTCATTTGTTTTAGAAACAACTTCTAATAAAATCTTTACTTCATCTTTAGCTTCAACTTGCTTTTTAGGATAACGCATATTATCATCCATATCACCACCTTCTCCCGTCTCATTATCGAATTCTTCTCCAAAATAATGTAGAATAAACTTTCGTCGGGACATAGATGTTTCGGCAAATGCAACAACCTCTTGTAGTAATGCATGACCGATTTCTTGTTCGGCTACTGGTTTTCCAGACATAAACTTTTCAAGTTTTTCTATATCCTTATACGCATAGTATGCCAAACAATGACCTTCGCCTCCATCACGACCTGCACGACCTGTTTCTTGATAATAGCTTTCTATACTTTTAGGGATATCGTGATGAATCACAAAACGAACATCTGGTTTGTCTATTCCCATTCCGAAAGCAATAGTTGCCACAACAATATCGGCATCTTCCATTAAAAACATATCTTGATGCCTTACTCTGGTTTTAGCATCTAATCCTGCATGATATGGCACAGCCTTGATACCATTTACCTGAAGTACCTGTGCCAATTCTTCAACCCGTTTTCTGCTTAAGCAATATATAATTCCTGATTTCCCTTCATTTTGTTTAACAAACCGAATAATATCTGCATCAACATTTTTAGTTTTAGGCCGTACTTCATAATATAAATTTGGTCGGTTGAATGATGCTTTAAAAGTTTTTGCATCTGTAATTCCTAAATTTTTTAAAATATCTTCTTGAACTTTTGGTGTTGCAGTAGCTGTTAAACCAATCATTGGGATATTATCACCAATACGTTTAATAATGTGTCGAAGATTTCTATATTCTGGTCTAAAATCGTGTCCCCATTCACTTATACAATGTGCTTCGTCTATTGCCATGAATGAAATTATTTGAGATTTTAAAAACTCGACATTCTCTTCTTTTGTGAGAGATTCTGGTGCTACATAGAGAAGTTTAGTAATTCCGTCAACTATATCTTGCTTTACTTTTTTTACTTCTGTCTTATTGAGTGATGAATTTAAAACGTGAGCAATACCATCTTCTTTAGACACTCCTCTAATAGCATCAACTTGGTTTTTCATTAAGGCAATTAAAGGAGAAACAACTATTGCTGTTCCTTCTTTCATTAGTGCAGGCAATTGATAACATAGTGATTTACCGCCTCCAGTAGGCATAATAACAAAAGTATTATTATTAGCCATAACACTTTTAATTACCTCTTCCTGCAAACCTTTAAAAGTATCAAAACCAAAATACGTTTTTAACGCTTCTTGCAATCCCATTTCACTTGTAATCATTAATCCCTTAATTAGTCATTTTAGTTGTACTTAAAGTTACAAAAAAAATATAATTATCCAATTTCTACCGTATTAATTAAACTTCCATTATAATTTTTTGTTTTTTTGTAGAATATTATAAAGATAGTAAAATCTTTAAAGGCATCAAACCATAAATTATAAATTTTGAATAATATTGATTCTATTCTTAAAATTGCAAAAAACACTATCGATTTGGAAAGCAAGGCTATTGCTAATCTCTCAAATTTATTAAATAAAGATTTTGCAAATGCGACCCAACTTATTTATAATTCTAAAGGTAGAGTAATAATTACAGGTATTGGAAAAAGTGCTATTATAGCCAATAAGATTGTAGCAACTTTGAATTCTACAGGAACACCAGCAATTTTTATGCATGCGGCAGATGCTATTCATGGTGATTTAGGTTTAATTCTAGAAGATGATGTGGTTATTTGTATATCTAAAAGCGGAGACACTCCCGAAATTAAAGTTTTAGTGCCACTTATAAAAAATGGTCCAAATAAAATGATTGCAATTACAGGAAATCCTGATTCTTTTCTTGGGCAACAAGCAGATTATGTTTTAAACACTTATGTAGAAAAAGAAGCTTGCACAAATAATTTGGCACCAACTACCAGTACAACAGCACAATTGGTTATAGGAGATGCTTTAGCAGTCTGTTTGTTAGAATTACGGGGTTTTTCAAGTCATGATTTTGCTAAATATCATCCAGGTGGTGCTCTGGGAAAAAAATTATATTTAAGAGTTTATGATTTGTCTTCAGTAAACCAAAAACCAAAAGTTTGGTTAGACACTAATATAAAACAGATTATTATAGAAATTTCTGAAAAAATGCTTGGAGTTACTGCTGTAGTAGATAACGGAACTATTATTGGTATTATTACAGATGGTGATTTACGTCGTATGTTAAGTAAAACTGAGGATTTTACAAATCTTACTGCTGAAGATATTATGAGTGCAAAACCCAAAACTATTGAAGCAGATGCTATGGCTGTTGATGCCATGGAGCTTATGGAAAAATATGGTATTTCTCAATTACTTGTAGAAGAAGATGGTATATATGCAGGTGTTGTACACTTACATGATTTAATAAAAGAAGGTATTTTATAATGACAAAAAAGAACATTAATGAAATGTCTTTTCTTAACCACCTTGAAGAATTGAGATGGCATCTTATACGATCAACATTAGCAATTTTAATTACTGGAAGTATCGCATTTGTATTTAGTAGATATATTTTTGATGTAATAATTTTTGGCCCTTTAAAAATGAGTTTTCCTACTTACTCTTTTTTATGTAAAGCTGCCAATTATATTGATGTAGAAACTAGTTTTTGTGGTGAATCGTTACCAATGATTATTCAAAGTCGAACAATGGCTGGACAATTTTCAGCCGATATCTGGACCTCAATTATGGCTGGTTTTATTATTTCATTTCCCTATGTAATTTATCAATTTTGGAAATTTATCAGTCCCGGACTTCACGAAAATGAGCGTAAACATTCTCGTGGGTTTATAATCATTTCGTCATTTTTATTTTTTCTGGGTGTATTGTTTGGGTACTTTATAATATGTCCTTTATCCATTAATTTTTTAGCCAATTATAATATTTCAGATGTCGTAGATAATCAAATAGATATCGGTTCTTATATTGGATTAGTAAGAGCATCCGTTTTAGCATCTGGTTTAATATTTGAACTTCCTATTATAATCTACTTTTTAACTAAAATAGGATTGGTTACGCCTGAATTCTTAAAGAAATATCGTAAATATGCTTTAGTTTTAGTTTTAATATTATCTGCCATTATTACACCGCCAGATATTGCAAGTCAGATAATTGTAGCCATACCAATATTAATATTATACCAAGTGAGTATCTATATTTCAAAAGTTGTAATCAGAAATCAAAAAAGAAAGGAAAAACAACAGGCATAGTCTAGTAAAAGAAATTAATGAGTACTGTACGGTGTTTGAAACCAATAATTAAATAAAAATTACGTTATTGCAAATATGATTTTAAGAGCTGATAATTTAATGAAGTCCTATAGTGGACGAAAAGTTGTGAAAGATGTTTCGTTGGAAGTAAATCAAGGTGAAATTGTTGGACTTCTTGGTCCGAATGGTGCAGGTAAAACAACATGCTTTTATATGATTGTTGGGCTTATAAAACCAAATGGAGGTAAAATTTTTCTAGATAATAACGAGATTACCAAATATCCAATGTACAAGCGTGCACAAAATGGTATTGGATATCTTGCACAAGAAGCTTCTGTTTTCAGAAAATTAAGCGTTGAAGACAATATTTTAAGCGTGTTACAAATGACCAAACTGAGCAAAAAAGCACAGACCGATAAAATGGAATCTCTTATCGAAGAATTTGGACTAGGTCATATACGCAAAAACAGAGGCGATTTACTTTCTGGTGGTGAGCGTCGCCGTACCGAAATTGCTCGTGCTTTGGCAACAGACCCAAATTTTATTTTATTAGACGAACCCTTTGCTGGAGTTGATCCCGTTGCTGTTGAAGATATACAGCGAATTGTAGCTAAACTTACCAAAAAGAATATTGGTATATTAATAACTGACCACAATGTACAGGAAACCCTTGCCATTACAGACAGAACGTATTTAATGTTTGAAGGAAGCATACTAAAAGCAGGTAAACCTGAAGAACTTGCCGAAGACGAAATGGTGCGTAAAGTGTATTTAGGACAGAATTTTGAGCTACGTAAAAAGAAGCTGGAGTTTTAGAGTTAAGGCTTATTTAATTATTTCAATCTTTTTTAACACTTTTCTTCTCAGCAATCAACTTTTTTTGATAGCGACCTTGTACAATATCAGTAATTACTAAGATGCCTATTACAAAATAGAAAGTGGTTTTACTCATAGGTGTAATTTCGTTTCCAAAAAGTTTTAAATGCGCTAGATGTCCTCCTTCGGTTAATAACATAATACCTACAATAAACAAGATAAAAAGACCAAGTACTTCATACATCCTATTCTTCTCTAAAAAATTTGACACTTTATCAGCCATCAAAATCATAAGTAAACCACCAATAACAATCGCTATTGCCATAATCCAAAATACATTTGTTAATGCCATCGCACTTAAAATTGAATCAAAAGAAAACACAATATTCATAATCACAATCATAGTAATCACTTTTCCAACCGAGTTTTTCTTTACATCTTCTACATTATCTGACATATGATTTACACCAACCAAGTGCCAAATCTCTTTCATTGCAGTATAAATAATAAAAATTCCGCCGCCGAGAACTATAAAACTGTGGATGTTAAAATTGCCTTCTACAATACCTTCAAAAGGCAATAATAGCACTGGAGCTTGAAAGTAATCTATAAGGAAAATCAACACAAACAATAAGACAATACGTAAAATTATTGCTAAAGCAATACCTACTTTACGAACATAATGTTGTTTTTCTTTTGGTGCGTTTTTAGATTCTAAAGAGATGTATAACAAATTGTCAAATCCTAAAACAACTTGTAATAGTATGAGCATTAATAATGTAAATATATTTTCTACCATAACAACATTATTTATTTAAGAGAGAAATGATAATATAACTGGCAATAATAAGTGGAATTGCTATAAACTGAAAAATCACTAACAATATTATCGATAGTAAAATGACTATATAACGCGCTTTATTATCTATAAAACTCCAGTTTTTAAACTTAAGAGCAATGAGTTTGATATTTGCATTTAACAAATAACAACTCAATAATGTTATCCCTATTAAAAACCATTTGTTTAGAATGATAGCATTCATCACTTCATTGTTTTGAAACTCCATTATTAACGGCAACGACAAGATTAACAATGCATTTGCAGGCGTAGGCAAACCTATAAATGAATCGGATTGATTTTCATCAATATTAAAATTAGCTAAACGATATGCCGAAGCTAATGTTATGAGTAAACCTAAATACGGTAAATATGAATTTATATTACTTAATTCTAATAAATAAAACATCACTAGTCCAGGAACCAAACCACTTGTTACCATATCTGCCAAAGAATCCAACTGTAATCCTAACTCACTTTGTACATTCAGTTTTCTTGCCAATAAACCATCAAAAAAGTCGAAGAAAATACCAAGAAAAACGAACAATGCCGTTGCAAGCATATTCCCATTTACGGCAAAAATTACGGCAATACTACCACAGAATAAATTTAAAAGCGTAATAAAGTTAGGAATGTGCTTTTTCAATCGTCTAAACGTTTAATTTCAGTAAAAATAACAAACTATATTTGTCTAAAACAATATCTCAAAAAAATTAGAGTTTATTAGGTGAATTGCGCATATTTGTACAAAATTTTGGCTTTTGAAAAAGTATTTAACCATTTTACTACTTCTTTGTGTGTCCTTAATTCATGCTCAAACTACCAGAAAATATTCCAACGAATTTATGAATATTGGTGTGGATGCTGCAGCTTTAGGAATGAGTAATGCAGTAGTTGCACATACTGCTGATGTAAATTCTGGGTATTGGAATCCTGCAGGCTTGGTAAATTTAGAAGACAACCAAATGGCATTGATGCACTCCAGTTATTTTGCAAATATTGCTAATTACAATTATGCTGCTTTTGCTATGCCAATTGATGATAGGAGCACTATGGGAATTTCTATAATTAGGTTTGGTGTGGACGACATTTTGGATACCACGCAACTTATTGACGATCAAGGCAACATTAATTATGATAGAATAAACTTATTTTCGGCTGTCGATTATGGAATCACCTTTTCTTATGCTCGAAAATTACCTGTTCAAGGCTTAAACTATGGTGTTAACGCTAAAATAATTAGACGTATTATTGGTGATTTTGCCTCATCTTGGGGTTTTGGTTTAGATCTTGGAATTCAGTTTGAAGGTGGAAATGATTGGAAATTTGGCATTATGATAAGAGATATTACCACAACGTTTAATTCGTGGTCGTTTGATAAAGATAAACTTGAAGATATTAAAAACGCCATTGATGGTCAAAATCAAGAACCACCTGAAGGGACTGAATTGACACTTCCTAAATT
>Ga0209554_1000189_pt1 | contig 50878 bp, 35 predicted proteins | sample MarorgKNORR_S2LV_5_FD_188221 | JGI IMG/M metagenome (GOLD analysis project Ga0209554, IMG submission 188221) | Marine microbial communities from the Southern Atlantic Ocean, analyzing organic carbon cycling - Bottom_A/KNORR_S2/LV (SPAdes) (version 2) | ecosystem: Environmental > Aquatic > Marine...
CGTGTTCATCTAAGTCTGAATCTTTATCACCAAAGGACCAACGATTGGAAGTCCCTGCACGCGCAGCATATTCCCATTCCGACTCACTCGGTAATCTCCAAACACCATGCAATCCCAATCTTGGAGAATTATTGTGTTCATTATTTAGCCTAGCGATAAAGATCTGCACGTCATCCCATGAAACACTTTCAACTGGACGTAATCCTGCCGACCACCCATCACTAAATTTTGCTGGATTATCTCCCATCACAGAATGCCAATGGATTTGAGTTACCTGCATTTTGCCTAGGAAAAATGGCTGCTCAATATTTACTTGGTGATTTGGTAATTCTCTACGGGGTGAATTAGGTGAAGAATTCCCCATATAATATGTGCCTGGTGAGACCAATATATATGTGGAGCCAAATTCATCATCAAAGCGCGGAGTTTCTTTGGACATTTCTAACACCGGTATTCTTCTCAATCTACCCTAATGAACTAGAGTTAATGTCATTTTCCACAATAATTTTGATTTTACAAAAAATATTTTAGACCCAAATAGAAGGAACTCTTATCCGCTTTAGGTCGTCCCTTGTGAATGGTGACTGTTATGGCAGAGGGCGATGCGGATGATTTGGTTCTAACTAATACTACTCAATCTAATACTGATGTCACAGATTCTGTGATGTCTTCTATGGCCTCAGCAATGCGTTCTGCTGGTCTAGGAAGTATGCTTGAAGAAACACCTGTTGCCATAGAAGAGGGGGATAATGTTAGTGCTGATGTAAAATCTGATGAAACTAATGGCACAGAATATAGTTCTTCCAAGCCTGCGGACATTTTTCCGGAATTAGACGATGTTGACGACGCCGAAGAAATGGTTAGTGTTTTGCTTAATGTAGGTGAAGAGCGTTCTAGGAAATCTGATGCAAAAGGTGCACTTGCAGCTTTTAACAAGGCAATTGCACTTGACCCTTCATCCGATATGGCATGGTTTAACCGTGGAGTTCTATTAGAGGCACAAAAAGACGCTAGGGGGGCAAAACAAGCATTCCAAATTTGCCTTGATCTAAATCCAGACCACGCTCCTGCCACCGCTAATTTGGCCAGTATTTTAGAGAGAATGGGTGATTTGATTTCCGCATATGAAGTATCTCAAAGAGCACTTGTTTTCTATCCTGAACATCCAGCCTTAGTAGAGATTGCTGATAGGTGTAAAAATGCAGAAGTAAATATCCCTATTGCAGAAGTACCTAGAATTGTAGCATCAACTCATTCCTATGATGAATCAACTGTGGTAGCCGCAATGGATGAAGTCGGCGTTAGTGACATGGAGGCAGTGCTACAAGAGGCTGTTTATCACGACCACGATGGTGATTCCCATCTAGACTATTCTGAATTGAAATCTGCTGCAACTGTTGTGGCAGCAACCGAAGAGGTATTGGTGAGGTTGGAAGCAAAGCCAATCGTTTCCGCACAACCTGTTGAAATAATTGCTGAGCCTCAAGAGGAGATAGTCACGGAAGAATTGGCTCAACAACCTATAGTCGAAGAAGTTGTTTCACAACCTGTGGTTGATATTGATTCACTTGTTGAAGAGTCTACCGCATTAATTCGTTCGGGAGATGCAGCTGCTGGTTTGGCGTTACTGAAACCTCATCTTAAGACAACTGCATCTGAACATGCAAACGCATGGAGAGTTGCTGGTGGAGCAATGGCCAGACTTAATTTTGATGCTCATGCCATTGCGGCAATTACCCACGCACAATCACTTGACCCATCCCACTCAAGCGGCTGGTTCAATTTGGGTTCGATATATCAGCGTGGAGAAAACTTTACTGAAGCAAGATCATGCTATTACAAAGCACTTGAAGCACAGCCCGATTATCTAAAAGCGGCAAGTAAACTTAGTGATTTATCAAAACAGTTGAGTGATGTGGAAGCATATTTATTTGCGACCCGAATTGTTGCAAATATTGATTCTACGGATGCGAGAGTAGCAGAAATGGCTGAGGTATTAATCGAAATCGCAGAAGGTGAGGCAAATGTACTAAATTCCACACAAGGTTTGCCACCAACACTACCTGTTGGACCTGAACTTGCACAAGAGGCTCTGGGACTTATTGGAGATGGTTCTTCAACATTACATGCTAGAGCATACACGGCTATTTCCGATCACCATAAGTCTGTGATAACTTGGAAGGCATTAATTCAAAACGATGGGGAAAATCCAGTAAATTGGAGAGGTTTAGCGCGCTCTTTAGAAGAAGCAGGTGATATTACAACTGCGCAAAAATGTCACGCTAAGGCAAATAAAATTGAAAATGGAACTGAACCTGCTATTGTTGAACATACTCCAATTGTAGCAGAGCAGGTTGAAGTCGTTGCAGAGAGCCCTCAAGCAATTGAACCGCAGATAGAAGCAGTTGATGATGGCCCTGCTAATATTTTACTTGCCCCTGTCACTCCACAAATTATCGCAGAGCCTGCTCTTGACGAAAATACACATCAGGCAAATGACTTACTGATGTCTCCGATTGAGCCAAGACCAGTTAATACGGTAGCAGAGGAAAATCCTCATGTCGATTTGGCAAAGGCTGCTCTAGATGCTACACATGCAGCATCACTCAATATCATTGGAGAAACTATGTCGAAATCTGTCGCAAATCAAGATATTGCTTGGTACAATAAGGGTGTTCAATTAATTGATGATTGTAAATATAGAGAAGCATTAACGTGCTTTGATAGAGCATTGCCATCTTTCATGGATGATGATGAGATGGTAATTAGAATTCTCAATGGTCGTGGAAACTCATTCTACTACATGGAGGAATACCCGAAATGTGTGGAAGCATATCACCAAGCAATGCTAATTCGTCCAACCGAAGTAAGGGGCCAAACGCTGTACAACATGGGCACTGCCTATGCTGAAATGGAAAGATATCCGGATGCAATCAAATGTTTTGAACAATCAATCCCACGCGGATTGTCTACTACTGAAGCTAAGAGGGCTAAAGATCAAATTAGACGCTGTACTATCCTAAACAAGGAACGTTTGAGGAAAATTAAGAAGAAATCTTGAATTATTCATTGAATGGGTTGAAAAACTAGGAGTGTAGAGCAACTATCATGTCCGGTGACGACATGTCGTCCATTATGCTACGCCTTGAGGAGTCAGGCTTGGAATTTAAGCAAGCACAAATTGTCGTTGATTTAGCCTCCAATCCCCCTTCTAAGGCTAGTGAAGTGGGTAAGAGAATTGGGCTATCAAGGATGGATGCGTACAATTCCCTTCGCAAATTACAGGAAATGGGTTTGATTAAAGCAACACTAGACAAACCGATGAGATTTGCTGGAAATACAATAAGTGAAGTTTTCAAGTTACTAATACATAAGCACAAAATTGACTTGCAGCGTATGGAAGAGCATCTTGAAGAATTAACTACTGGACCTGCTATGGCACTGATGTCAATAGAAAATCATGTCAATGAGGCAACCTTCTCAGTAATCAAAGATAGACATCAAATAATGGCAAACTTTGAATCACTTCTCGCTGAGGCGGAATCCAATGTTTGGCTATTACTCGGAAGATGGGGAATATTGCATTTCCTAAGAGTTGGAGGTAAGAAAGTTCTAGATGAAGCACTCGAGCGTGGTGTAGAAATAAGAATTGTAGCATGCGTCGATAAAAAGACGGTTAGATATTTTGATGATTTATCACCTCTAATTGAAATCAGGCATCACGAGCAATTATCATTACAAGGCGCCTTTGTCGATGATGAATTTGGAATTCAATTCGTTTACAGTGAAGAAAACCCTACGGGAAGAGGGAAGGAAGATACTGCTCTATTAATTGAAAGTTCAGAGTTTTTGAAGGCTCATAATGAATTATTGCAAATTCAATGGGCGGCTGCCTCCTCATACTCTGTTGCACGTGCAAGAATTATTGATGGGGAAATGACCGAACCACTGCAATATTCACTGGGCGAGGGTTCGTTTTATGCAAAACTAAAGGATAGTTTGGCTAAAGGACTAAATGGTGATATTAATTCAAATAATTCACCTGTTGAACTTAGAAAAGATGGTATAAGCCTTATTTCTCAAGGCAATTCGGAAACACAAGCATTGTCTATGTTAGGAATTGATGTTGGAGATTTACTACAGTCAGTCGGAAAAAGAATCGGGCGCGAATTGGCGATGAAAATCAATGATATTGAAGATGATAACGAGTTTTGGAGCCGCTTAGCTAAACAGTGGAAGGGTTTGGGTATGGGCGAACTAATTATTTCAGATAGTGATGCCTCAAAAATCACAGTACGTAATGGCAATGCCTGTGGAGGAAATCCGCAACAAAACGGAATTTTATGTTTGCTTGACGAGGGTATTATTCATGGTATAATGCAAGAGCGACATGGAATTACTGTTGTTTCTAACCATAGAGTCTGTTCTGACTGCTTAGAAACAGATTGTTATTATGAAATTGACTGCAATATTGCTAATAAAGCATAGTTCTGCAAAGCGCAGGTTCATAGAGATGGGATGTAAGGCACTAACATGGATTGCGGAACTTGTGACAGTGCTGACCCCGTACAAATGGTCAAACCTGAAGTCATTAATGTGAATTTAACCATCTCAGAGATGGCCAAAAACATGCTATCAGATGCATTTGGTGATGACCGTTCTCATGCTTTACTTGTTGGAGTTTTGAGTGGCGGATGTTCAGGATATATGTACGACCTGCAAATTGTCGAATCCACAGATCAAGATTGTCAAGAGTTATCCATAGATGGTTTTAGAGTGCTTATACCAAAGGCCTCTTCACATTTGCTTGATGGAATTGAAATTGATTATGTTGAAAAATTAATGGGTGGAGGATTCAAAATCATTAACCCAAATGCCGAATCTTCCTGCGGTTGTGGGGAGTCTTTTTCCTGAGGTGAAATCATTGCCCATAGCGGCCTTATTAGATGCCTCTCTCACAGTGTGGAGAGGAAAGGATGTCTTGGAATTCATTGATGGATTATCCACAAATAAAGTCACTGAACTAAAGAGTGGCCAACTAATTCGTACAATATTTACTGACTCAAATGCAAAAATAATCGACTGTGTGACATTATTTCATATGGGTGAATTTGTTGTTGCTGTGGGACACCTACCATTCCTTGACAAATTATTAAAACATACTTCAAGAAGAATACTTGGTCAAGATGTAACGATCACAGATATTACGCAACGCAATGATTTATTCATCGAATTTGATTGCATAAATGATAGCGCTGATGTAGGAACCTTTTCATCGGAAGGGGATATTACCCGCGGAAATATTACCAGCAGTTATTCTCTGATAGTAGTTGGTAAGGGCAATGGGCCAATAAATCTTGAGAAATTTGAAAAATTCAATCAGTGGAGAATCATTAACAAGATTCCATGGCATGGATATGAGATAACCAATTCATTCCATCCGTTTGCATGTGGACTTGAAGACTTAGTTCACCTGCAAAAGGGATGTTATATCGGACAAGAAATACTGGCAAGGATGCACTCTCGGGGAAGACAAGGAAAAAGTCTCAGCCAAGTTGATACACTTACTTGCAAGCCTTCTAGCATTACCACAATGGGTGAAACCCAATCACTAGCAATTATTCGTTGTTGAATCAATATCCGAGGAGATCAACTAGTTGGCTCTTGTAAAAATTAGCCGAGCCTTGTAATGATTCCAATTCAGAATCTGTTAATTCTAATTCAAAGATTTTCTCAACCCCATTAGCACCAATAATACAAGGAACTCCGATGTATATATTTTCTAATCCGTATTCGCCAGATAGATGGCAGGAGGCTGGAATTACTCTCTTACGATCATTGAGTACCGATTCAGCCATTATTGCAGCCGCAGAACCTGGTGCATAAAATGCTGAACCGCGTTCTAATAATTTGACGATTTCTCCGCCGCCCTTTGCAGTACGTTCACTGATTGCAGCAATTCTTTCTTCGCTGATTAACTGAGTGATTGGAATACCTCCAACTGTAGTGTATCTTGGAAGAGGTACCATTGTATCTCCATGGCCTCCAAGAACCATTGGTGAAACATCTTCCTCTGCGCATCCAAGTTCAAGTGCAATGAAATGTGCCATCCTTGCACTATCGAGAATGCCAGCCTGCCCGATTACGCGCTCTGTTGGGAATCCAGTAACTTGCTGCATATGGTAAGTCATCAAATCAAGTGGATTGGTTATCATGATGATTACGGCATCTGGTGCGTATTCACGAATTCCTGTTCCAACTTGCTTCACAATGTCTGCGTTTTTTCCAATCAAATCCTCTCTAGTCATTCCCGGTTGTCTAGGGAAACCGGATGTGACCACGATAACTTCGGAGTTAGCAATATCTGCATAATCTGCAGTTCCAGTAATGGTACCATTATAATTCAAAATGTTTGAATTTTGGCTTATATCCAATGCCTTTCCTTTTGCAAAGCCTTCAAAGATATCAAGTAATACAATATCTGCTATTTTCATTTGTGCTAATACGAATGCACAAGTTGCACCGACGTTTCCTGCTCCAATAACTGCTATTTTTCTTCGTCCATTAGCCATAGTGAATCACTTGCCTAATCTTGCCCAAACATCGGTCCTCCATAAGTATGATTGTCAATAATAATTGCAATAGGTTTTGCGAAATTAGTGAAAAAGGGATAGCTGTTTTTTAACTTCCCTATCAAAGTGAATATCCATACATAGCGCGTTATCTAAAAACCCCCTTCTGCTCGCTTCAAATATCCTGAATGCTCATTAGGCGGGATTTGACAATATGGTGATACTATGAAACTCGGAGTACCTATGGAACCTGAAGGAGAAACACGCGTTGGCATTGTCCCTGGTAGTGTTAAAAAATTGCTAAAAGCGGGATTTGAAATCCTCGTTGAAAAGGGTGCAGGAGAGACTGCTAATTATTTGGATTCTGAATATGAAAATGCTGGGGCAATTATTTCCACACATGCTGAAGTATTAGCATGTCAAAACATTGTTTGTATTAGATTTCCTGGAGTTGATGGAATTTCCAAAGGCGCAAATCTAACTTGTGTTTCAGATCCTTTTAGAAGCCCTGAGAATGTAAGAGAATGTATATCCTCTGGAATTACATTACTGTCAATGGATATGATACCTCGTAGACTTTCACGCGCACAATCAATGGATGTTAACTCTAGTCAAGATAATCTTGCAGGATATAAGGCAGTACTTCTTGGTGCTGCTCATACACCACGTGGTATTCCTATGATGACTACTTCAGCTGGAACTGTTCGCCCAGCTAAAGTTGTAATAATGGGAAGCGGTGTTGCTGGACTACAAGCAATCGCTACTGCAAAGCGTCTTGGGGCAATTGTTTATGCATCCGATGTAAGAAAGTCTGCTGCAGAACAAATTGAATCAGTTGGAGGTCGATTCATCGAAGTGGATGGAATGGATGACTTTGAAGATGAATCTGGTTATGCTAAACCTCTGACTGCGGAATTTATTCAAAAGGTAAATGATACTGTTTGTGGTGTTGCATCCGATGCTGATATTATTGTCACGACCGCAAGGATATTCGGACGACCTGCTCCAATCACAGTTCCTTCAACGGCAGTTGCAAATTTTAAATCTGGAGCAGTTGTTGTTGATATGAATGCTGATGTTGGTGGTAACTGCGAAGATACAGTTGCAGGAGAGATTACCATTACTAAAAATGGCGTAATTATCGTAGGCACTTCTAACCTACCAGGGACTATAGCAAATACAGCGAGCATGTTGTATTCAAACAATCTCACTACTTTCATGACCTCTCTGGTCAAGGAAGGAGAAGTCGTCATCAGTGATGATGATGATGTTCTAGTTGGAGCACCTGAAGGCTCTGACTTCCACATCGGTGGTATGGGTGGCGTCCTTGTTTGCAAAGATGGTGAAATTCATCATAAGCAATCACGCTTAGCAGGGGTGGTTCAATGACTCCAGAATTATTAATCGGTAGCATCACATTACTCGTATTGGCAATTTTCCTTGGTGTTGAATTAATCACCAAAGTTCCTGCAACACTACACACACCATTGATGAGTGGTGCAAATGCAATTTCTGGAATCAGTATTGTAGGCGCATTAATTGGTGCAAATGTTGCATATGCGGGTGGCAGCACAGTGACATCTGGAATACTCTCATTCGTAGCAGTAGTTCTCGCTATGATCAATGTGGTCGGCGGATTTGCAGTAACGAATCGTATGCTGAATATGATCGCTGGAAAGAAAAGGAAGAGAGGTGCTTAAAATGTCTGCATTAATCAACTTCATGAACGATTGGATTTCAGTAGGATATCTATTATCTGCAGTTCTATTCATAATGGGATTGAAGAAACTAGGTCACCCTAGAACTGCCCCTCGTGGCAATCAATTAGGTGCACTTGGTATGCTCGTTGCAGTTGTTGTTACTGTAGCAAGTATGCAACTTGAGGGTGGAGCGCAATGGACTCTAATAATTGCTGGAATGGCTATCGGTTCGCTAATTGGATATTGGATGGCTGTAAGGGTCGAGATGACGGGAATGCCAGAAATGGTTGCTCTATTCAATGGATTTGGTGGTGCTGCAAGTGCATTGGTCGCATTATCTGAAACAATGAAGTATCTAGAAGCAGGAGCAAGCATTCCTACTGGACTTGAATTAACTGTAACAATGGTTGCAGCAGGACTCTCTGCTCTAGTTGGATGGATGACTTTAACCGGTTCACTTTTGGCAATGTACAAGTTAAAGGGTGGAGTCGAAATTTTCGGCAAGTGGATTAAGACACCTACTTGGGGGCCTACTTGGCTAAATCCGGTTAAGATAATGTTATTGATTTCCGTTGCAGTATTGATTATAAAGAGTATTTCAGAGCCGACTAATACAGATTACCTATGGGCAATTATTGCGATTTCATGCATTCTTGGAATCATCCTCGTACTGCCAATTGGTGGTGCTGATATGCCAGTTGTTGTTTCACTGTTAAACTCATTATCGGGAATCGCTGCAGCATTTACAGGATTTATTTTCTCAAACTCAGTATTGATAGTTGCTGGTTCACTCGTTGGTGCATCGGGTATAGTTCTAACATTCATTATGTGTAAGGCTATGAATCGCAGATTGATTGATGTATTGTTCAAGTCATTTGGAGGCAGTGGCGAAAAAGCGGATTTAACTCGTACGAAGGTCGGTTCTGATGCTGATGAGGTCGCAATGATGGTCGATGGCGCGCAAAAAATAATAATCATTCCAGGATATGGAATGGCTGTTTCACAATGTCAACATCAAGTCAAAGAGTTTGCAGATTTGGTCGCTGAGAAATTTGATACTGAGGTAAAATATGCAATTCACCCAGTCGCTGGAAGAATGCCAGGCCACATGAATGTCTTACTAGCAGAAGCAAATGTCCCTTATGAGCAATTGATTGAGATGGATGAAATTAATTCTGAGTTCCCTGATTGTGATATCGCATTGGTAATCGGTGCAAATGACACTACTAATCCGGCAGCACGTAGTGGGGAAGGTCCACTTGCTGGTATGCCAATAATCGATGTTGATGCAGCAAGGACTGTTGTCATCATCAAGCGTTCATTGAGTGTAGGATATGCTGGTGTAGACAATGATTTGTTCTACATGGACAAGACCATGATGTTATTCGGTGACGGCAAGAAAATGATGACTCAACTGAATAATGCGATCAAGGAAATTTGATTGATGATTCAATTATTAGAATTCAAATTGTTGCACAAATAGGCATTGCTTAGAAGTAATGTTCAAAGGGCGAGCGCAGGTGGGGAAGAATAGGTGAGATTGTGATATCACGTCGTGGTCGTTTGCTAATCGTTTCATTGCTGGCTTTGCTATTCGTTGCTCCAGCACTTGGAGTATCGACTGGACCGCCTTGGGAAAATGGTGGAAAGTTGGTTATAGAGACTGGTTGTACCTGCCATGGTGGTGGTTCACCAAACAATAATGTCGTTGTTTCAATTTCAGGAGTCCCTCGTTCATACGATGTAGGACAGAGTTATGATTTCACCATTTCATTGCATGACGCTGTCAATTCCATAGGTGGCTTCATGCTGTGGGACTACAATAGCGGAACATTAACTCCAGGAGATGGTTCTCATGCAGTTTCTGAAGAACCAGGAGCTGTATCTCAGTCCACTCCGGGTAATGATTGGATAGTTACTTGGACTGCACCTGCTGAGGACATTGGTCCAATCTCATTCCAATTGGTTGGCAATGCAGTTAATGGCGATGGTTCTTTTGATGAAGGAGACCACTGGAATATACTCTCATTTTCAATCAGTGCGCCTGATACTGCTACTAACGATGATGCTGATGGACTTGCATTACGCACTCTTAGCGTCGGTGATTATGAATCATTATTCGTCGCTGAAAAAGACCCTGCTGCATTAGAGGCTGAACGTCAACAGCATATTGCTGACCAGTATTTCGACAATGGAAATCTGTTTTACTGGACCACACTTTCAATATTATTAGTTGCTGCAGTATTCCAGGGAGAATTCTATGAGAAGAAATTTTCAGGCGGCCCTCCTCACCTTGATATGAGTTTAGCTATCCCTCAAGGAATACGTCGCAGTATTGTTTCACTAATACTAGTAGCAATATTTGCATGGACAATTAGTACAGGACTTGCGTATTTATCTTCACTCGTAATCGGTATGTTGGCTCTTTGGTCAATTTTCGGAGTGTACAGAACTATTGCTCAGGCACGTGCAGAAAAGAAATATACCGACCTCCTTTGAGGTATTCACATTCCATTTGGCCAATGGTTTGAGGTAATCGTATGTCTTTGCTGTTAGAGACTGACAGAGATAACACTGTTAATTCTCATATTGATGAATTCACAAATAGGATGACATTAGTAATTGTTTCCTCGCTCATTTTCACTGCTATTTGGATGAATTGGATCGATTCAATCTTAAGTCAATTATTACAAATAATGCAGCCTTGTTCATCCGAATGCCTAAATCTCTATGACCCTGCCAGATGGAGCGCTGTTAGATGGTTATCTGCAACAATCTTAGGTATTCTATCATCAATTCCAATATTTATTCACCAATCATATTCATTCGCAAAATCGGGTTTGCTACCCAGTGAGAAAAGATGGTTTTTGTATTGGATAATCGGTGGCACAATTGGAATATTATCAGTAATGGCAATTACCATATTGTTGATCGTTCCACAAATTTTTTCATTCGGTCACGCAAGTAATATTGCGATGGGTTTTTCTCCAAAGTATGATGCACCATTGATGCTACAATTTGCAATATCCTTGGTCTGGGCTCAAATGCTAATCGTTATTGCAGGATTAGCCATGGTAATTGCGGGATTAACTGGAAATCTTAATCAGAAAACAGCCGATTGGTGGAGACTTAGAGTACATGGTATATTGGTAATGTTACTTGCCCTATCCCTACCAGATGTTGGAGGAATGATAGTATTCAGCATTATCATTTTGTCAATACTTTCTGTTGAATTATTATCACTGAGATGGACTAGTGGTACACCAAATATTTCCAACTCAAAGTCTCATGTATACGATGTCGAAGGTGCAAAAAGGAATATTCTAATCGCTGATTGTCGTTGCGATGGGGGCTGTGAATCAATAATAACAGGAGCAGAAACAAATCTAAATATTTCCTCATTTAAGGGACTGTGCAATAGTAGAAAGGAGCGCCTATCTCTATTGGATGAAATTAGAGTAAATCGAGTCACTGATGTGTTTATTTCAGGATGTAATGGTGAACCATTACCTCACTTATTCAAGAGTAATTGCCATTCACTAAGTTGTGATATAAGAGGGCTAGAACTAATGCAAATTCAGTCCTATCGAACCACACCGCAAAATCAACTTGGCCTAGATGCTGCACTTGCTATCGCTAGCCAAAATAATCCATGGTTAGTTGAGGAATTACCATTTAGGTTAGTGGAGGTATTGGAAAAAGCATCACGATTGCCGCAAGAAATAGTATTAGATTCTAGAGCAAGTGATCGCCGCTGGGGCTTACAGCTTGGTCCAGATACGGCATTTATCAATACACACGGATGTGAATCTAAAGGAATCATTAATGAATTGACAGCGCTAAAGATTGATTTGAAAATATTGAATTAAGAATCTTATTGCGCCAACGTTGAAACGATTTGAGCAGTAGGCGTTGTTATGCGACCTACACTCGGAGTGCCATTGTTGGTCGTTCTCCTCCTCGCAAGTTCGTGGTCATATTCAAACGGAGATACCATTGAACAATGGATGAGAGAAAATACACTCATTGTTCCTTCTGATGACAATTCACCCATATTGGAATTACAGCAGAACGAACGGTGGTTAGTGTTAATTGTGGATTTTGATCAATCTCCAGCAAATTCCGTATGGGGTCCAACCCAAGCAAGAAATATTCTGCAAGAGAGTGCGGTAGATTATATTGAACAAATTAGTGGTGGAAAATCTTCTGTAGAAATTGTCGTTGCGGATGATGTCACTAGGGCATCTGGTGCGCTAGCCGATTATGGAGCCGATGTTAATGGTCAAAGGGATGTTGATGCTGAAGGTAATTTTCTACCAATGGCTTTAGCCCAAGAAGCCATTGAAAGTCATTTATCCACTGTCAATTGGAGTCAATACGACTTGGATGGAGATGGTTGGGTCGATAGATTGTTAATATTACATACAACCAAAGGTCAAGAAGAAAATTCTGGTTCCAACGACAGAATTTGGAGTCACTATACCACATTTAAGGAGCCAATTGAAATTTCTAGTGATTTGAAAGTTGGACACTATACGATGTCCAGTTTGCGAACTGGGTCTAGTGGAGTTGGAACAATGCTTCACGAGATGCTCCATCAAATGGGTGCATTAGATTTGTACCCTGTTCATGATACTTTTCAAACTCATCAGTGGAAGGGGGTTGGTGATTGGGATATCATGGCAAGTGGTAATTGGAATGGTGGCGGTTCCTGGCCAGCGTTACCATCTGCTGCAAGCCTAGAGTTAATTGGTGCACAACGCCATCAGGAAATGGATTTACAATGGCCAAGTAGTGCAATATCTCCTTGCATTGGACCAAGTATCAAAATGTCCGCTTTGAGTGAAGGTGGCGACACATTAAAGATACAGATTTCCCAATCAGAAATAATTTGGATAGAATACAGAAGTGATAGTGGTTTTGATTCACATTTACCAGGCTCTGGTCTTCTTGTGACCTACCAAGACAAAAGTGTAGGTGACATGGAGAAAAACAAATTGAATCGAGACCCTAAACAGCCTTGGTTATCGGTTATTGAGGCTGATGGGAGAAATGATATGACAAGTGGCACCAATAGTGGCGAGGCTGATGATTTATTCAATTCTGGACAATTCGGTGCTGATGGAGTTAAGATATTTGACCACGATGGAATCTTGGTGTCATGGGTTGCTACTGTAGAACATAATGATGAATTATTTGTAAATTTCACTGCTCCAAATTGCTCACCTTCAATGGATATTGACCTTCAGGATCATGGCTATGTAATTCTGCCAGAAGACAACTTTATTTTCACGGCAACTAGTTCTGAGGAGTGTCAGATGGAGTTGGATTTGATTTTGTCAGATGGGAACAATATAATCTTTGAGAGTGTACAGGATGCTCAAATGATTGTTGGAACAAAACAATTCTCGGCCATTATCAACGGAACTAGAAAACCGCAGTCCCAATCAATATTGTCTGGATCTATCTCTTGTGGAACTTCATATTTTGAAATAGACACAATGATATTGACTCTGGGGAAAATTCCTATTGTAAGTGAAATTACAGGAACAATTGATTCAAATAAGCAACAGCAGATGTCAATTAACATTGATTCTGAAGGCGACTTTTCAAATTCATTCAGAGTTGAAATAACTGGCCCGTTATCAAGGATTGCTGAAGCGAGTGAAGAAATTACTCTGGATGAATCTAGTGAATTGATTGTTAATATTGACCCGAATGGATTATTGTCAGATGGAATGATTGTGAACGGGGAAATTGTTTTGGTTTCCTTTTCCGGACATAGATGGGAATACCCGGTTGAATTTATTGCACAATCCGATTCTTCAGAACTTCAACAGCAGTGGAGAAAGCCCTCTAATATGCTCACAATTGCTGGAATATTGGCAATGTTGTGGACAATTCTTAGCATGCGAGACACCATCGTTAGGAGAACTTCAATAATTGCAATTGAAGCAGCGGATAAAATAATTGACAATGTAAACAGTGAACCTCAAAATGTAGTTCCCAGCGAAGAAAATCACCGAGAAGTAGATTCATGGGGACGATTGATGGATTAAGTTCTGCCAGGCAACCAGCGTTTTATTTGCAGGCAATTCCAGTCATCTTGCTGTCCAAGAATACAGACCCAACTTTTGTGTACACCTTCCGCCAATCTAACTGAAAGGCAAATTCCTTCCCAGGTTGAAGGGGCATCCGATTCAGTTTGTACCAACCAAGGAGCATGCGATTGTTCAACTGCATCATCATAGACTCGCCAACGACAACCAAATTTGAATCCCGGGCGGATTATTAGCCCCTTTGACATCAAATGAGCGAATAATGAATTGATGGTTGAGGACTCGCCATCATTAGAAATAATATTTGCAAGCCATTCTCCTTCTTCTTTGCGTAGCAATCTGCCACTCATATGCTCTATACCAACTGTAGACCAAGTCCATTGTTGATGATGTGGGATGTACCAACCATCACCCCAAGCAAGCCTTTGCGACCACAATTGACGGACCGAATCTTGCTGATCTGCAGAAAAATTAACCCATGTTTTTTGGTTACCCTTCATATCAATTATGTCAAGACGATACATTGTCACATCCATTTCTTCATCAACAATGTATAATTCGGGAATAAATCCTTCGGATTTGACATCTCTTGCCCAATCTAATAATTCCAAAATGTCCACCGAGTCATTTGTGCAGGCCCATCTTGTTTGTGCCTCTGGCTGTTCTTTGCTAAATGATTGATCTCTTCTCCATCTTACCGCCCATGTGCTGGGATGAATTTTTGTAATTAATTCATCCTTGAGATGATTTATGGGGATAACTAATTCACCTCCACTTCTGGCAACATCAAAAACCACCGCACGAGCAATGTGTTGCGAATCTGAGGATAATTGTTCTGAAAACCATGCTTCTTCTGGAAGTGGCATATGTCTGTACCAATGACAGAATAAAACCTCTTCACTGAGTAGTAGTATCCCTCCATCGGATGTTGTTTGTCCAAGTCCACTTTTTTGGTGTAATCTTGAGGCAAGTGGTGCAGAAACGAACCAATAATCTCCGCGCTTTATTGGAGCGGATAATGGAATTGCCGGCGCCTTGTCCTTACCAGTCTGAAGACCAAGTGGGCGGCGATTTCTCTGCCGTGGCGTGAACTTGCGACTTTGGTCCCCCATATTGGCGGCTAGCAACACACATAATTGAGTGCGTCGGATAATCAATGGTCGCAATTATTGGCACTATGGCAAATTTTGCGCAATTCTGCAACCGATGCCCCTATGTGCTTTCGCCACTTTAGCCCACATAGAGGGGATAATGTGGTTGACGGATATTTAGGCTCATTAACCACTGAAGAAAGGATGTTGCTGCATCTTCACGACCATGTGTTACCAGAAGGTGAGTGGGAAGCTCCACTGTCATTAACACAGGCAGGAATTTCTGCTGCTGTACATGTCCAAAGAAAACACGTTCCTAGAACTCTGAAGAGATTGGAATCTAGAGGATGTCTAGTGGCCAGTAAGCGCCATATCCACGGAGCAAAACAAAGGAGAATCGTATACGGATTATCACCGGATGGACGGAAGAGGGCTTCTGAATTGCGAGGGAAAATTCTGTCTATGGAAGTAGTAAAAGATGGCTCTCCGGTAATTATTTCAGAGTTGAGAAAGGGTGGACAATTGACCCTTGATCTATTATCTCATATCGATGAGGCCATGGTATTTCATGAAAATCCGGTGATTTCACCTGTCTCAAATCCAGATGGAGTCGCATCTCTTGATGCACAAGCAGGTGAGCAACTAGTCCGGAGATTGTTCGCAAGAGCATGGGAAGATGGGAAAATTACAAAGGATGAGCAGCAATTGCTATCCGAAGTAGTTGAATTTTTGGGGATGCATCCTGAAAGAGTTCGCAGGTTATCAGATGAATCACGCCGTAGCCAAAAGGCTCCACCTCCTGAAGAAATATATCTTGATATGTTGAAGCAAGCATTGGTAGATGGTGAATTAGTTGAGGATGAAATCGCTTTGCTTGAGACTGTTAGAGTCGCATTTGGGATAGACCAATTAACTCATCAAAAGTTATTGAAAGTTGCAATTAATGACCCTGAATTACCACAGGATATTGCATCTTATCGAGCCACATTACAAACCGCACTTGCGGATGGTATCATTACTGCGGATGAAGATGCAATGTTGCAAACCTTAAGAGAAGCATTGAATATTTCACAATCTCTACATGCAGAATTACTTGCTGAATTACGCGATAGCATCAAATGATGCCCCCACAACCACCTATTACGAGGGGACTTAAAATGGGCATGACCGATGAAGAAGTCGCAATCCACGACCAATTAAACGCGCTACGAGTTCAAGTGAAATCAATTGAATATAGTAAAGTGGTATTAATTGGAGATATAATGATGGATAGATATATCCATGGCTATGCAAATAATCTCAATTCTAATGCCCCCGTTCCTGTCTTGAGAGAAACGCATCGAGAAGAAGATGTCGGTGGCGCTGCCCACGTTGCAAGAGGATTAATTTCGATGGGGGTTGATACGCACTTATTTGGTGTAGTTGGAGATGATAGAGCGGGTCTGAATATTTTACAATCACTGGAAAATGAGGGAGTTAATTCAACTGGAATTGCTATTGTCGAAGGGATTACTACTACAGTAAAAAATAGACTTCTTGCAACTAGAGAGAGCTTAGTTAGTGAAGAGCAATTGCTTCTCCGCTGGGATATTGAGGGCGATGAGAAGGTACCTGATGAAGCGATAGAATCCCTGTTTGGTGAAGCGGTAATCCAGCTAGATGAAGCAACTGCTGTCATAATTTCAGATTATGGTCAAGGGGTGATTGTCGAAGACGGTGTCAAGACAATTATTGAAGCTGCTTCAGCAAAGAATATTCCGATTATTGCCGACCCAAAACTAACAGGATTACATCATACGCATGGTGTTAATTGGGTTATATTCCAAGCCAATGGGTTAGAATTAATGCGTAGACGATTAGGAGTCGATAGTGGTGATGATGCTGCGCACTTGCTAATAAAAAATCATGATTGGCAACACTTAGTTGTTGTATGCGGAGCAGGTGGAGTGACAATATATTCCACTGATGGAAGTTCTGTACACGCGGAGTGTACTCTAACTGACCTGCGACAAATGATTGGATTAGTAGATGCTGCAGTAGTTGCCATTGCGGTTGCAATTTCAGAAAAATTGGGAGTTTCACACACGGCCCAATTAGTAAATGCTGCTTGTGAATGTATTCTAGTAGCAAGTAGTTCAGATTCATTTGTATTAAGTCGTGACGATTTGGTAGATCGAATAGGCGAAATGGCTTGGAATCTTCAAGTGTCCAAGCGCTGAGGTGATTTGATGAGTTATTGGCCAAGGCCAACCACTGCCGATATCGGTTTGAGAGCTTTTTCTAATTCGCCTAATAATTTGATGGTAGAGGCTACTTTAGGAATGCAGGATATTCTGATGAGTGAAGATTCTAAAAGCAAAATAAATAATCATATACGGCATAATTCACAATGGAATGTAAGCATTGAAAGTGATGAAGATGAACTATGCTATGATCTGCTATTAATCAACTGGTTAGATGAAGTTCTTTATCGATGCGAAATTCACCAGCAATGGCTTGTTGATGGTCAAATTTTTATTGAATATTCTGATGGTAAACTAAATTTGCAGGCACATGTTTCGTGGATTGATTCAAAATTAGTTACTCGCGAAATTGAGATTAAAGCAGTCACTAGTCACCAATTACACTTTGAAAGAGTACTATCTCAGCAAGAGATTGCAAGTGAATGGCTAGAGGTCCCTTCCTTTCAGGGACCTGGTTGGTATTGCGATGTGATCTTTGACATTTGACAATAAGCAAAGAAAATAAAGGTGGGAATCCAAAGGTGGACGCTCGTTCCTATCGGCCAAACCTGTACACTTTCTCCATCCCGATACCCCACAGCACTCATGGCCCCGAGTAGGGCTGCTCCGTTCCCGGCCTGACCTAATCCCTCGGTTATCAAATTCCCGTTTTCTTCCGAAGACGGTTCATAGCACCCGAATCATGTGGGGGCGAGACATCAATGTCCGCATACAGAAACCAATAAGCCGCTTTCGCCGCCCCAAGGCTTTCAGCCCACCATGAAGACGATTTGTGGTACAGGGTACGCCTAGCTCCCCACCTATCCCATACAATCCTAACACTGACCATATTTGAACAACACGCTTTGACAGCAGGCTAATTATTTGTGTCATTGTTCTGCTTGCTCTTCATATTTTGATGGACATGAGGTTTTGATAATCTCAGCCTCAAAAACATATTTACCATTTTCAAATCTTAATATTCCTTCTGCATACACAGTTCTATTGTCTGCAAGGCCGTTAGAAACAGAGGCTTGAGAAAAGTCAACGGTTACTGAAGCATTATCTCCATGCAAAATGAATGTTGAAGTTTCATTGACAATGCTTCCATCAACAACTTCACCTCTAATGGCAATTGACTTCCCTACGAGAGAATCGGGGTCATCCATTAGAACATCGACGGTTTTCGTTGGCTCAGGCGCATCTAAAATTATTACGCCGAGGATTCCGATGGTCATCAGTGCGCCAATAATCAGAAATCTAGTTCTTCGTGCAATCATATCAATCAGCCCTGTGCGCACTGCCTATTGCTTGATCTAATGTCGAATAACCGTTTTGTCGCATTTTCTTTTCAATACCATTTACAACCTGCTTTGTCAAGGAAGCGCCCTCAAAAACAAATCCACTATAGGCTTGAAGCAATGAGGCGCCAGCACATATTTTTTGCCAAGCATCTTCACCTGACATTATGCCTCCAACTCCAACAATAGGAAACTCACCATCGGTCATTTTGTAAATCTTTGAAATCATTTCAGTTGAGGCTGTTTTAACTGGTAAGCCACTCATCCCTCCAATTTGTGCGAATACCTTCTGTTCCTTACCGCCATTATCACTCGGGCGACTCGTGGTCGTATTTGCCGCAATAATACCGCTACAGCCATTAGAACGAGCCGTATTGACTATTGCAATTAATTGGCTATCATCAACATCTGGTGAAATCTTTACCAATATTGGTTTAGGAGAAATGCCTTGTGACAGAGACTCTGTTTTATTTACGGCTTTGCAAGATTCGATGATCTTCTTCAAATTATCATCGTTCTGCAATTCTCTAAGATCAGGGGTGTTTGGTGATGAAACATTGATGACAAAGACATCTGCATATTTCCATAATCTCTGCATTGTAGTAGCATAATCACTAGCCGCATCTTCAAGTTCGGTCAACTTTGACTTACCCAAATTTACCCAAAGCGGAATCTTAGGTTGTCCATGCTTTGAAAAATGCTTGTTGAGTTGCAATGCAATTTTCTCACTTCCTGGATTGTTAAATCCCATTCTATTCACCAACGCCTTTGATTTACCTGCACGAAACATTCTAGGTTTTGGATTGCCAAATTGCTCAAGCATTGTTATTCCACCTATTTCCATGAATCCCAAACCTAGAGTCTCCCATCCACGTAAGGCTTCTGCCCTCTTGTCCATTCCAGCCGCTATTCCAAATGGATTGTTGAAATCGAGGCCAAATTTTGATATTGGAACTTGCTTTGATGGTTTGTAAAGGAGAGACACTGTTCCCCTTGTTATGGGGTTTGAAACCATAAAACGCAGCAATTTTAGCGCCCTACTATGCGCTTTTTCTGAATCTTGTATCGCCAAAAGGGGTTTGGCAAAGATGGTGTGACCAAGTCCCATGATTAGTGGGGGATGAAAGGTATTCTTCAAGACTTGTGCTCGTATGGCCAATAATATGCGCATCACTGACCCCCAATGGCCAGCCCTGCGCGAAGCCTCAAGACGAATATTGAGATTAAAGCAAATCCGTATCAATATTCCAAAGCAATTCCATTCAATAACAAATGAGATGATACTGGAGCTTGGAGAAAGACAACCATCACGTTTAACATTTCCAACTATATGTGAAAGTGAAAATATCAGCGTTGAAATGGTTATTGAGGAAGAAGAACTTACTGGGGCAATAATACAAATATCGCATAATGAACCCGAATTGGATGTTGTTTGGATTAGAGGTGATAACGATTTCTGGTTAGAAATTCTAAATTCTTGTGAGGAATTGTTATCCGCTGGATATCCTGCTTGCGTTGGCTGTGGAGGCCCTAACTCAGAGCAAAAGTGGGATGAGTTTGGTCATAGAAATCTCACCAATAAAAATAATTCTGGCGAGCCTTGAAAATCTGATAAAAATATTGTTAGGTTTGACTAGATACTATAGTATCTATTTACAGGGCCTTTCAAATCCACCTTAGAGAGGGTTCAAGTATTGTCGCCATTGGCCTTCAAAATCATGGTAGTTCTCATCCTCGCTGAAAAACCTAGTGTCGCTGCTGATGTTGCCAATGTGCTTGGAGCCAATAACAAACATGATACTCACTGGCAAGGAAATGACTTGATTGTCACATGGGCAGTTGGTCATTTGTTGCAATTAAAGTACATGGATGATTATGATGCGGACTTTAAAGATTGGAGGAAAACTGTGGACAGATTGCCTTTCATCCCTGAAGAATTCAAGTACAAAGCAATCGGTGGAAGAGGTAAAAAACAACTCACAGCTATTACTAAGTTGATCAAGGACAAAAGTGTAACTGAAATTGTTAATGCTTGTGACGCGGCGAGAGAGGGTGAACTTATTTTCAGAACTATCGTCGCACATAGTAAGTCGAAATTACCGACTAGTAGATTGTGGCTACAATCAATGACAAGTGCTTCAATTCAAAATGCATGGGACAATAGAAAATCTGGTGAAGAATATAACGCACTTCGAGATGCAGCTTATTCCCGTAGTGAGGCAGATTGGATAATTGGCATGAACGGTTCAAGAATTGCTAATTCTTTTCTCCCTAAGAAGCGAAGTGAAAAGGGTGCTATCTCTATTGGACGGGTTCAGACCGCTACGCTTGCTATGATAGTTGACCACGAGTTAGAGATACTGGCGCATCAAGCAATGCCATTTTGGCAATTAGAGGCACAATTTAGTGCTGGTGAAGCGGCATGGAGTGCTCGCTGGGAGAGAAATGATCACAAAGATGATGAAGATAGACCTGAATATAAATCACATAGAATTATTGAGGCTTCTGAAAAAGAAAGACTTGAGGTCATACTATCTTCAAGTTCCAAGGCAGATGTTAAACAAACCAATAGGGACTCTATTGAAAAGCCTCCACTAAATTTTGATTTGACTGCATTGCAAAGAGAAGCAAATAACATTTGGTCGTGGTCGGCGAAAAGAACACTTGGCGTGGCTCAAGATTTGTATGATTCTTACAAATTAACGACATACCCTCGTACCGATTCTCGTTACTTACCGGAAGATATGTTTGAAGAAATTACCAAAACAATTCGTCAATTGGCGGCGCAAGATAATTATAATTCGCACGCATTACAAATTGTTGATTCAAAGAATACAAATGGGGCTGGAATGAATAATACAAAGCGTAACTTCAATAATACTAAAGTTAGTGATCACTTCGCCGTTATCCCAACTGGGAAGATTCCCGAGGGACTTGGTGGCGACCATGCGAAATTGTATGATTTAATCGTTCGAACTTTCCTCGCTTCATGGTACCCTGAGGCGACTTGGGATGTGCAAAAGAGAATCGCAACAATTCAAAATGAAAATTTCATCAAAGAATCTCGCTGTATTAAGGTCCCGGGTTGGAGAGAGGTTAAGCCGAAAAAGCAAACTCTACCAGAAGGCTGGAATTCATTACCAACCAATCCGTGTAAGGCAGACATTACAGAATCTGAGTTCAAAGAGGAGAAATCCAAACCGAGAAATAGACTGAAGGAAGCTGGATTGTTACGACTAATGGAACATGCGGGTAAGCAAATTGATGATGAAGAATTGGCAGCTGCTATCAAGGATAAAGGTCTTGGAACTCCAGCAACCAGAGCAGATACCATCGAAAAATTGCTTGATAGGGGATATATTGTCCGTTCACGCAATGGCTCAATCAGCGCAGCAGCGCACGGAATTAGAATTATTGACGTTTTGAGAAGAATCCCAGTAGATTGGATTACTTCTGCTGAATTGACAGGAGAAATGGAATCATCACTGCTATGCGTTCAACGTGGTGAAGAACCTCGTGAAAAATATATGCAAAGCATCATTGAAAAAACAACTTCAATGGTCAATTTAATCCGCGATCATGACCGCGTTGAATTGTACGCTAAGGAACCATCTTTAGGTGATTGTCCACAGTGTGGTAACGAAATAAAGGAGAATACTTTATCCTATCAATGTACTGACAATCAAGGACGTGATAAGGGATGTTCATTCGTCTTTTGGAAGGATACTTCAGGCCGTTGGTTTGATAGGATTACCGCATCTCGGTTGATCGAGAATAAATCAATTAGCGATTTACATGGTTTCTTTAATCGCAGTGGCGAAGGTTACGAAGCAACAGTTACTCTCAATGATGAGGGTAAGGTAATAATGGCAGGAGGAGAATCAACCAGTAAATCCACTGATGAGGAATTGTGTCCATGTCCTGCATGTGATCACGGTATAATCCGAATTGGTGCAAATGTATATGCCTGCGATTACGATGATTGCAAATTTAGAGGTGTTTCCAAGGAATTGTGTAAGAGAGTAATTACTTCAGAGGAAGCAAAAATTATTCTTACTGAGGGTAAGTCATCACTATTGGAAAATTTCACCTCCAAGAGGGGGCGTCCATTCAGTGCCTTCTTGGTCAAAACTGGTAATAAGATCAGTTTTGAATTTCCCCCTCGTGCTGCACCTGCCGATGCAATAAAATTCCCTGTTGTGGAAGGAGTTGTCGCTATTTGTCCAATCCATAAGGTCAACATTATTGAGACTGAAACGACTTATCAGCCTGAAGAAGATGGTACTGAGTGTAAGATTCAATTGATGAGAGAAATTTCAAAGAGAGTAATTACCCGTGAAGAAGCAAATCAATTGATAGAAAAGAAATCGCTCGGACCATTCGATGATTTTATCTCAAAGAAAACGCAAAGGCCTTTCAGTTCATCTCTTTACTTGAAAAAGAATGAATCAGTTGGATATAAGTTCGCAAAGAGAAACTAGTATCAAATATTGTGAATATTTGCTGCGTTTTAATGAGAAGGTTGATTGCTCAGCGGTTACGGTTGCTGTCTAATGACACAGCAAATGTGGGACGTAGTCATTGTTGGCGCTGGACCAATAGGTGGTCGCTGCGCATCATTATTGTCTGAGAGAGGACATTCTGTATTGTTGCTAGAAGAACATAGTGAAATCGGTCGCCCTTTCCAGTGTGCAGGATTGGTATCTCCAAGGGCAATGAAATCAGTATCACTTGAAGATACTATTCTTCAAGAAATTGATGGAGCGCTAATACATGGACCGAGTGGAACATTAGTACCAGTAGGTGAAGAAAATAATCCCCGTACATTTGTTGTTTGTCGCAAGAGATTTGATCAAGGAGTAGTGCAACAATCGTTAGAATTAGGTGCAAAAATATGGCTTAATTCAATGCCGACAAATGCCTCCGTTAATGATGATGAGGTGAAATTAACAGTAAATAATGACGGAAATATTGTTGACCTGAAATGTAAATTATTGCTCGGCTGCGATGGCGCTCATTCCTGGACCAGAAGATTTTTTAAAATGGGTAAGCCAAAGGAATTGATGATAGGTTTTCAAGCCGAAGTTGTTGGATATCAAAACAATAATAGATGGTTGGAAATGTATAGTGGCTCAAAAATTGCACCTGGTTTTTTTGCTTGGGTAATTCCTTCAGGATTTGGCACACATAGAATCGGAATATGGTCAACTGCTGAACATTTACAGGGTCTTTCGGTCGAGCAATGCTATCATAATTTACTAAATCATCCTCTATGGGCTGAAAGATTCAGCACTGTGAAGGAAACCGCAAGATATTGTGGCCCGATTCCTTGTGGAATGGTCAAGAATCCGGTCAAAAATAGAGTAATGCTAATAGGCGATGCAGCAGGTATGGCCAAGCCGACAACAGGTGGTGGAATTGGGCCAGGATTCAAGCAAATCGAATCGGTAATAGATAACCTCTCAACCGCTATCAATAACGACAAATTATCAAAGAAAGATTTGCACAAAATTACATCAAAGCATTGGAATGAAATGAAGAGGGTTCAGGACAAAGCAAGGGCGCTTCGGGATTTGTTGGTGAGTAATTGTACAGATGAGGAATTAGATGAACACTTTGAGAATTTTTCAAAGCCAGAAGTATTGGAATTAATCAACTCGATTGGAGATATTGAAAAACCAGTGCCATTGGGAATTGCACTGTTGAAAAAGGTACCCGCCTTCCGCAAACTTGCTCTAAAGGCAGGCGTTAAGTTGCTATTCACATGAAGGGGATAAAATGGGCATATTAGAAGTACAACACTTGGTGAAATACCCGCCATTTGAGGCTCATCGACTAGTGGCATCAGAATTGCCAATCTCAAGGAAATGTGAAACCCTTTGCGAGGATATTGACCTACAACGAGCCATTGAACTTGTCACAAAATCTATTCCAAGTTTTAAAATCGGGGAGAAATCAGGTTGGTTGGTGGAACGAAGGTACTTATTTGAGGGAAATACGATAAAAAATGAGGTCTATGACCATGGAATAATTGACGATTCGGAATGGCCAATTATTGTGGCAAAACAACGCAGAGGTTGGTATTTAACTCCCCATCCAGTTCATGCTACTGCTAGAAAATTTATCAACGGAGTGGTTTATATCCTACTAATTTCACTACTTTATTTATTCATTGAACCAATACTATCATTCATCGGAATCCCAGGAATAGGAACAGGTACAGTTCGTATTGGTCTACTAGATTATCCATTGTTAGTATTGATAGTGGGTCCACTATTTTTCATTCCACTCTTATTGAGAGTTGGAGCGAATTTTAGCGATTTAAGGAGACAAAAATTATTCCTGCAAAATCCACCTCCGAATCCGGAAATTGAGATAATTGGTGAGGCAGTGGCTGATCAAGATTTGAAAATCAAAGTAAAATTTGAATCAAATCAAGATAACTGGAATTCAATTTCCGTTTGTTGGAGAGTTGGTGCATTACCACCTGCAAGAGATGCTATTTTTTCTGCATTAAACCGTACTGTTGATGGACAACCCCCTCCTGGTTTGACCACTAAGTTACCACACCATTGGGAAGTGGGACTTGATGACGGCACTGGTGCCGGAGAAGATGCGCCGATGCAACGTCAAGAAGTCGCAGGTGGTTTGTTTTTGAGACCAATGCGAGTAATGCAATTCGGTGGCAAAGTCGAATATAATGAAAATGAAATGGTTCTTGAAAATCCCAAAAACACATGGCCTGGCACAACGATTAGTCCACTGGTGAAAATTCATTGGGAAATAATTATTCAAATTGAAAGGGAAAATGAGGGCCCATTATTGTGGGTTGAGCCACTTAGAGTAAAGCATTCATCAAAACATGTAGAGCAGAAGACCTTGATTGTAAATGATGGAAGGACCGAATCAGATATCCTTTGATTGTAGTTATGCAACACATTGAAGAGTTACTTCAATCCATACAATATTATGGGCAATCAGCGTACTTCTGCTGTGATATTAATTTTCGTGATGTTAAGCGCTGGTTGTTTCGGTGCTGCTGATGAAATTGTTAAAGAAGAAACAACTCCTGAGATAAAGGAATTAAGTCTTAATGTACAGTTCATTGAACTTCCAGTCAATGCAATACTGGGGGAAATAGTAAACCTTCAAATTGCAGTTCAAAGTCAAGGTGAAGGAAATTGGTTCCCATCTGTATCAATTTATCCCAATACTGAATTTGCGATTAGGGTATCAAAGAATAATGTGAACATTGTGTTCATGCCAAGTGAAGTTGTTAGTTACAATGTTGCTGTGACTTTTGAAGGGCATGATACTACGATTATTGGTGGCCCAGTGACAATTACTCAAGTGATACAAATTTCACCTCCTGTTGAAGGTGCACCAATATTGAGCGCTCCATCCTTAATCTCATTAGAGGAGTCAGGATTAACATGGGTTTCAGGCTCAATCTCTCATGACTATTTGGAAAGTTGTTCATTGAGTTACTCGAGTGACGAAGAGCAAGGTCAAGTGAATGTGAAATCTGACGGGTCTTGGAAATTACTTACTGAATTGTACGATGGAGTAACGGATATAACAATCACATTTATTGCAACATGCGGAAAATGGACTGTGCTTAGTGATACCTCAACTACAACTATTGTCGTTGAAAATACAGGAAACGATACAGATGGTGATGGAATAATTGACGATAATGACAACTGCCCTAATGGAATTGGTGAAGCGGAAGGTTGGATTTCTTCAACAACAGATGACATGGATTCTGATGGATGTAGGGATAGAGACGAAGACGATGATGACGATGCAGATGGGATTCTTGATGTGAATGATAACTGCCCTAATTCCATTGGTTGGAAGAGTACAATAGATGCAGATTATGACCAAGACGGGTGTCATGATGAATCAGATGATAATGATGATGACGGAGATGGAGTTGACGATTTGGTTGATTCTTGCCCCATGGGACTAACCGGTTGGGTTTCCAATCTATACAGTGATTGGGATGGTGATGGTTGCTCAGATTTAGATGAAGATAGTGACGATGATAATGACGGGAGAAATGATACAATTGATTCATGCCCAAAGGGTTTGACATATTGGTCTGGTGATGAATTTAATGATTTTGATGACGATGGTTGCTATGATGCATCTGAAGATGATGATGATGACAATGATGGTGTTGATGATTACAATTCGACCGGTGCCATATTGGATCAATGTCCGCGAACTCCTAAAACTGGTATTGATGTTGATGAGAATGGTTGCGCTTCAGTCGAACGTGACAGTGATTCTGATGGAGTACTTGATTTCTATGATATGTGTGAAGGAACTCCGCCAAACATTGCCGTGAACGAAGTTGGGTGTGCAGATGTTGACGATGATGGCGTGTTCTCAAATGTGGATATCTGTCCCGATACACCTCAGCGTTGGACTGCAAATAGTTCTGGTTGCGCTGTTATTCAGCAACCACTTACTTGGACTTCAGCATCATCATTAATCGGTCCGATGCAAAAAGTACCACATTTCAGTATTCCCACTTTAGATGGAACATTCTATTTTGAACAGCGCTGGAGTGGAGAAGATGTTTACTTATTTATGTTCAAATATACAAATGGTGATGGAAGTTCAAATTCTGCCACATGGGGACAAAATCCTGGGAAATTGATTCGCGCCCTTCCAGACAATACTCACTTATTCTACGGTTCTTTTGATTCGACATATCACAATGATGTCACTCAGCGAAAATCGGCTGTACTTGCAGCACTAAATCCTTCAGAGGAAACGAAATGGGTAGATCGTATCCACTATATTGACCAACGTGCAAGTAGTATTGGTGGAGGATTGGGCCAAATGATTAATTCTTTCAATAACCCATTATACATGGGAATTGACCGTTTCCAACTTTCCCGTGAAGTTGGTTCATTCTATGACTGGCCAACTCAATCAACCGACCCGAGTCATATTGCTTTTGAGCCTGTCCAGTGGAATGTTGAATTCCCTACTAAGGTTAGAGAATTGGACCCAGGTGTTGAAGTTGTTACAATAATGGATTTTCAAAACCATGCTGGTGGCTGGGGTGGGGGATTCAGCAGTTTCTCCAACGCAACATTTGACTTAGCAAATAATATCAGTTCCTACGATACATTAGAGGTATACCACGAACATGCATGTCCTAATAGAGAGAATAGAAATAGCAATTCTGATGGCAGTTATGGTGGCTGTCACGAGTGGGATTATCTTGCTAATATGTACATCTGTAATCAACAAAATAGTTCACAATGCGGCACTGAAATAATGCGATGGATTACTACATATGGACGAGAGGGAATGTGGTTAACCGATATTTCACCATACTTGTTTATGATAGCCGATGGTGAGGAAAGACGATTCAAATATGGTGGTGCGAACAAAGGTGATTTGACAGTGAAATTCCTCTTCAGTGATTGGGGTAGTGGTGAGCGTTCATATGAGGCTGATTACGCATTCTCAGGTGGTCAATTTGATGGAACATATAACAACGAATCTAAGTATAATAGACAAATGAATTTCACGGTTCCTTCATGGGCCACTAAGGTGTCATTAGTTGCAACAATCACCGGACATGGTTTCCAAAAAGATGCTGCTAATTGTGCAGAATTCTGCGATCATGAACATCACTATTACATGAATGGAAGCCATACCTATGAATGGCATCCTATTGTTCACAATCAAGCTAATGGATGCAAGGTTGAGATCGCAAATGGCGTAGTTGCCAATCAATATGGTTCTTGGCCATTTGGTAGAGCAGGATGGTGTGCAGGCCAAGATGTAAAACAGTGGACTTATGATATCACTTCTTGGAGTAATATGGATGGTGGAAATAATCACTTAGTTTACAGAGGATTGTATAACGGACAGGAATACACTCCAAGTGAGAATGTTGGAAACGGGCAACGGCAAATAAGAGCAGTTGTCTATGTGGTATATTCTGGCCCAACTGTCAATTGATTACTGGATAGGCGTCGGTGCCTTCATCGAGGATACTTCTGCTGTAACTATTGTCGTTGGTAGTAAATTGTAGTCTGAATCTCTTCGTGAGGGGTGGAAACCTGCCCTCAATATCACATCTTGCAATTCTTCCTCACTTGCGCTCAATTTTGTCGTACCAGATGCTGAAACTACATTTTCTTCCATCATAGTTGAGCCAATATCATTTGCTCCACCCAACAATGCCATTTGGGCAACTGAAATACCCATTGTTGGCCACGAGGATTGAATGTTTTCAATATTGTCAAAGAAAAGTCTAGATACTGCTACGTGACGAAGATATTCGCTGGAACCAGCCCCCAATTCAAATTTATTTTGACCTTTATTTCTCCTTCCAAAAGTATTGACTTCCAATTGTACAGGCCAAGCGATAAATGATGTAAATCCGATATTGTATAATTTTAAAGATCGGTCTTGCAAATCTCGCACCCGCCTCATATGTTCAACTCTTTCAATTGCACCTTCGCCAAAACCAAACACATTTGTGGCACTGGTGGTAAGGCCAAGAGATTGCGCCTCTTGCATCACATTTAGCCAATTCTCTGGGAGTCCTTTTTTGGGCGAAACATCCTTTCTTACCGATTCAACGAGCATTTCAGCGCCTCCTCCAGGGAGTCCATGCATACCGACAGATTGGAACTTGGTGAGCACTTCAAGTGTAGTTAAACCACTGACCTCGGCAATCCCTTCAATTTCAATCGGCGAAAAGCAATCTAGGTCAATAGTTGGGTGATGATTTACCAATGAGGAGATTAGTTCTTGATACCAACTTATCGGTAATTCAGGGTTTACCCCTCCTTGCATCAAGATTCTGCTGCCACCAATTTGTTCTAATTCCACTACCCTTGCACTAATTTCCTCAAATGTTTGAGTATATGTTTCCGAATGATTTGGTGGTCGGTAAAATGAACAGAACTGGCAATTAATAGTACAGACATTTGTATAATTGATGTTTCTATCTATTAGATAAGTCACATTTCCTTCTGGGTGCATTTCCTTTCTTCTCTCCATTGCTGCCGCCATTAATTGGTGCAATGGAGCGTTGTCATACAACTCAATTGCCTGTTCTGAAGTCAATCTATTTTCACATTTATTATCAACAGACCATTTGGCCTGTTGCTGCAATATCTGAACCCAATCCAATAGGAACACCTACTCAAAGTCCTTTCCAATCAATGATTCCAAATCCGAGATGGTTTTGGGGCAATCTTTAGTTAGCACATCAGGACCTTTAGAGGTAACAAGAATATCATCCTCAATACGAATACCAATATCTGCATATCTTTCTGGACATTTAACATCTGGTCTCCAAGCACCAAAATATAATCCCGGTTCAACAGTTAAACACATTCCCTCTTCAAGCAATCGTGGTTCACCATTTGGCTTGTAGATGCCAACATCATGAACATCCAAGCCAATCCAATGGCCGGTATTATGCATATACCACCTTTTTAATTGACCATTTTCCATATCGAGAGCGTCGTCTAATTCTTGAGTGATAACTCCTAATTCAATGAGTCCTTCTGCAAGCACCCTTCTTGCAGCCTCATGAGGTGCATTGTAGGGTCTACCGACCCTACACTCGTCAATGGCTGCAAATTGTGCATCTAGTACAAGTTGGTAAATTTCCTTCTGTGCTTCGGTGAATTTGCCATTAATCGGCCAAGAACGTGTGATATCAGCAGCATAGCCGTTATATTCTGCACCTGCATCTATTAGGACCATTTCTCCATCTTCACAAGTATCATCATTTACCGTATAATGCAAAACAGTTGCATTATCTCCACATCCAACGATTGAAGGATAAGCCCAGCCACTTGTCCCAGCATAAGAAAAAAATCCCTCTATTACTGATTGTAATTGATACTCTTTCCTTCCCACTGCAGAATGGCGCATTGATATCTCGTGGGCGAGTGAACTTATTTGTGAAACATGGCGCATTTGAGCAATTTCTGCTTCGGACTTTCTTAGTCTCAATTCTGCTATTTTTGCGGATGGATCTTCGATAGATATTGGCCCATCACCAAATTGTTGGCGAGCTCTATCCCTTCTTTCAATGGCATCCTTAACCATAGAATCTACTACTGAATTGATACCACTTCTAACCAATACTCGATTTGCATTGCTAACCATTTCTGAAAATATCGTAGATAGGTCTTCTATTGAATGAGCTGAATCGATTGCCCATCCATTAAGTGCACCCTCTATTCCCTCTCTTCGCCCCTCCCAGATTTCTTTGAGGGTATCTTTTGGCTGAACAAATAAAGTGACAATCCAAGACTCACCGTCATGATGGGCTGTCAAAATTGATTCAGGGTCCTTCCAACCAGATAAGTAGAGCATGTCACTACTACTACGATAAGGATAGTGAACATCATTTGAACGAGTTGACTCAATATTTGGACATATTACTAGTAGGTCGTCAGGACGTAATTGCGACAATAATCTGCTTTGCCTTGAGCGGAACTCATCGATGCTAATCTCTGCAGGTTTCTCACCTATTTGCGACAAGGCCGCCTCGAACATAGTGATGGCCAAGGGTCACCCCATTTTCAACCGTTGCACTGTTAGGATTTACCATCAAATGATTTATCGCTCCAGATGCTACTTTCACTATTAGCGATAACCGATTCTTCATCCTTACTATCATCTGTTTTTTTGCGCTCTCCCCATTTAGGAATGCTCTTGGATGACTTTGATTCATTCGACTTGATAAATGTTTTTCGAATGACAAACATTCCGAACACCATTATTGTCAATGCTATAATTCCAGTAAATACTGATGAATTATTGGAGGAAAACGATTGCTCTTCAATAAATACAGTGAAATTAATTATTGACTCAACCCCATCATCATCAGTTACTATTAGCATCATCTGTTGCTGTCCTGTGATCAAAAAATCATCCTGAGTGAAATTCGCTTTACCACTAACTCTAGCCGTTCCATCAACATACCATACACACTGTAATGTTTGCATATCGTTAGAAGTATCTGAACTTCCAGAGCAATCTAATTCCCACGCATCAATATTCGCAGGAGTCAACGAACTACCATTAGTCACCGCAAAACCATCCAATGTTAGATGGGCTTGTGGAGCGCTATTGATGACAGCAAATGAGTGATTTGCTGTTACAAAGTGGCCGCCGACATCCCTTACTAATAATTCAACAGTCCAGTCTCCCGAAAGTGTAGGAAATAGATTCAATGAATAATCATCTAGTTTTTCTTCACTGGTTGGGCTACGCACTTTCCCGTCTGGTAAATAAATAGTCCAAACGATGTTTGCACTAGAACCACTATAACCATCATCTACTGATGCAGAAATGAAAATTGATTGTGATTCTATTACATTTTCTGGACCGCTAATATCTACGATTGGATCTTGAGTGTCAATCACTATCGCCAATGTTTCTGTATTGGAACTCAATAATAATGCATCAATTACAAAATATTCAAATTTATATATTCCGTCTGCAAGTTCCATTTCTAAATGATTTAGAGTCAGAATTACAGTTCCATTGTGATCAGTTTGATTTAATGTAATAGGATATGGTTCTTCCAAACAAACTCCATGGGGTGCTTCGCAAACTGTGACGATAACTGTCACACCTGCATTATTGAGTCCTGGTACAGTATAATCAATTTCTATTGTAACTGGCTGTTCAACGACTATTGTCGTAGTATAATCAATATCCAAAATCATTGGTCTATGCCCTGTTTCTCCCAAATATATAATAATAGATTTTGACATTGGGTCTAATCCATTTGGTATAGAAATTGTTAGCAAGCATGTGCAATCAATTTCTGTCACATTTATCTCGAGTGTCCAATTCCACAAGTTTTCTGATGTTGGGACAACACTGCTGAAATGTGAGCCTGATGCTTCCATATTCCAATTTGAAGAACCATTACCAACATTCCACAATTCCCATGTAGCTTCACTTGGAGGCAGAGTTGTTGTACCATTTAATGAGATATTTTCGGGAAAGATAGTTCCATCATCTTGAAAGATAAATAAGTTATAATTCTCCTCAACAAGATGATGGGCAGATACCAAAACTGCAAGTGGCAATGTGAAAAATAGAAGGCTAGCCAAACAGGCTGCAATTGACCCACTTGCTCCCATGAGTACAGGTGCAATGCTATACGACATCAAGTTTAGTGTAATCTGATTATTAGTTGTAATAATTCTCATTCACTGAATGGGTCACACAGTTCACCCTGTCCTGGATATGAAAGAGGGTTTCTTGGATTTGTATCCCACTTATATTCACAGAAGTTAACGTGACCATCCCCATCTGTGTCTACCATTCTATCGGCGGCATCATAAGGGTCAAATTGGAAGTGATATTCCCAGCCTGTTGCCATACCATCATCATCGTGATCTTGGTAGTAGACTTCAGGTCCATCATTCCATTCATCACCATCTGTATCATTTGATACAGGGTTGGTATTGTTCTGCATTTCTTCTAGATTGGTATAATTTTCTAAGTTATCATAGAACTTCCTACCATCTGGAGAGTCAGGGTCAATATGACAATCGGAATTTGTAATATCATCATATCCAGAACAATATTTCTTTATCAATCCAGTACGGTTCAAGCCATCGTGATCGGGGTCCTCCTCACCATCCCATATTCCGTCTAAGTCGCTATCTGGCATAGATGGGTCCATCACACCACGAGCCCCATATACGTTAGTTGTTGAATTGTCAGTCAAGCCAAGTTCCAGAGCGACTTCTGAGTAATGAACTTCCCATCCATCGGGGAGACCATCTCCATCAGTATCATCATCCACTGGGTTAGTATTCCATCTATCTGGCGCTTCAGCACCATTAGGTAGGGTATCATTATCAATGTCAAAAGTATCATCCTTCAATGAATCCAAAGATGGATCAAGTGCCCATCTTCCAGAACAGCCATCGCACTTAGAATTTGATGGCATTGAGAATCCAGTTAAATTCATTTCTGATACTTCATACTTGGCAGTCTGGACGAAACCGCCGAGCCAATTCAGCCATATGTAGCCACCAGGGCTCATTGAACAATCGTCATTTTGAGTTGGTATGCAACCTGGCATCTGCCAAGAAGAAGTTGTAACCCATAATGAGTGTGAGTTTGTATTCTCTTCTGCTGACTTTACTTGCATTTCCCAACCGTCGAGCATTCCATCAGAATCCGTGTCATTAATCAATGGGTTTGTCGGATTTTGGAATGGCCTCGGGATAAATAACACCTCATGTCCATCGATTAATCCATCATCGTCGGTATCGGAATCATTTGCATGTGTTAAGAAATTATCAGCACCTGCTATTACCTCCTCTCCATCTTCAAGACCGTCATTATCGGTATCAAACATACAAGGACTTGTGAAATATACTTCACCATCCCATGTAAAACCTGATAATGCTTCTGTTTGGTCACTCAAACCATCACCATCAGTATCTGGGTTGGAAGCGTTTGAACCTTGGCTACAGATTGATGCGAATTCTTCATAGTCACTCAATCCATCTGCATCTGTATCATATAAACCAGGGTCAGAAGTAACCCAAGTTCTTTGGACACCTCGATTAACGACAAGGATTTCCCAACCCATTACTTCAATTCCATCAATTAATCCATCGCCATCAGTGTCTGGATTCAATGGATTGGTTGAGCGACCATCGATTATTCCATCTTGATCTCTATCTCTTGCATTATATTCCATAACATTTGTGAATTGTTCTTCTGGCTCTACAATTACAATCCATGTCGTAAGCCTTGATTCAATAGTTTGTCCTAGAACAACTTGAATCTCATAGACATATCCGTCAACGGGTGCTGTCAAAGGAATTGTTTGCTTATTTCCTCCTCCGAGTGTAATCTGGGCACGAGCAACCGTTTGGTTTGCAACAACCCATTGGTACATTACTACATCTATTCCAATAACAACTGCTGTTAATTCTAGTGTGTCATAGCGAACGGCTCCATCACCATCTGCGTCCCACCCATCGTGGTCTGGGTCAAGATCACCATTTGACCCATCTCTAGGGTGCAATCCATTTGTTGATTCCCAACCATCCGGCATTCCGTCAAGGTCGGTGTCAGATCTCCAAGGAGATGTGAAATTGGTTGGGCCAAAAATTAATGCCACTTCATATTCTTCCAAATTATTCAGTCCATCTTCATCCCAATCACCGTATCCATCAGATGCGTTAGCTGGGTCTAGAGTTTCATAATCATTATGTTGAGGGTGCTCAGTTTGATGTGAATAACAATATTCAAATCCATCAGGCATTCCATCTCCATCGGTATCCCAATCCGATGGACCATTGTTTAATCCATCACCATCCATGTCTTGTAAGAACCATGATCGGTCCATTTCCATGAAAGGTGCTGCTCTATTTATTGGGTCCAGTAATGGAATATTGCAATCCTCACCTGTTCCAATAAATAAGGAAACGGAGGTATTGGAAACCTCAACAATGTCATCGATTAAATCAAAATCAGAATCTCTTGCAGTTGGGTTTGTTCCAAACTGCTCTTCCTCAAAATTTGCCAATCCATCATCATCTGTATCAAGCACCATATCGCAGGAGTGGGTTCCAGCAGGATTTGCCAAGTCATCCCAGTTTGCCTTGCCATTTTCTCCATTGAATCTCTCCGATAGTGCATCGACCATTGCTTGGTCTAGTAGTAAACAATCCCAGTTACCGGAAAGTGGGTCAAACAGAGTAACTGTTCCACCTGGGGTTTGAACTGTAGTAGTGTATAGTGATTCCCAGCGGTCTCCAAGACCATCGTTATCGCTGTCTGCCCTCTGCGGGTCTGTTCCAAGTTCTGCTTCTTGTTTATTTGTCAAGCCATCACCATCAGGGTCGCCGTTTGGACCTTGGTTAGGATCTGGCCATGATTCTGTTTCATTCTTTTCCGATGCATCTTCAGTTTCTGCATGACCTGGATCGGTATCCAAATCATCGGATTCACCATTATCAAGTGGATTGAGGCCGTGTTCTACTTCCCATCCATCACTCATACCATCATTGTCGGTATCCTCATCAAATGGGTCAGTACCATATTGAGTCATCTCAAGTGAGTCAGCAAGTCCATCACCATCTGAATCTAAGGCTTCAGAACTAGTTGAGCCATCACCATACAAATTGTCCTCCACCGCACTATCATATTGCCCGAGAGAACCACTGGTTTGATAGTATCCTGAGACACCCACGAAAAGAGAGCCGAAGATTAGTGTTGAAACGATTGCTACATAGGCCATTTGGTTATGAGAGATAGACATTGGACACACCCTGCACATACGTGCAATATTGCCGGCTTTATGTATTGGTTATAGACCTTAACTATGGATGATTGAAAAATGCGCCCCTAAAGCACTTTTCTTGCTTATTCAAAAGTTCCATCCTTTACCGGAAAATTCGCTTAAAACGCGATTGAAGAGATGATAATGACAAAATAATATTAATTATATTCTAATTTTGAACTTATCTTTACAGAGCATTGTTTATCTTGGAATTCAATAGCCACTTTTGCCAACCGGCCATGAGCCCTTTGCCAAAATGCCATCAATGCTCCAACAGAAAATGGCAGTGTTGGTGAGTGATTGAAGGAAAATTCAACTGCACCGCTATTGTTGAGTGAAGAAACTTCTGTGGGGCATACAAAACCAAATCTTCCGAGTAGGTGTTGGCATTTATTTTTCCACTCAGAGTCGGAGAGGATGTAAATGGGTCTTTCACTTTGCTCAATAACATTGACCATTGAAAGTGCTGTGCAAAGAAATGTTGACTTTTCTGCTTCTTCTAAACCCCCGAATGTTATTGATTGGGACAATTCATCGCCTATATTCAGTGCTCTTGACTTGGTATTGAATAGCAATCTTGTCAAAATGTTAGCTGGAATGAATACCATTCGCTCGCCTTCAAAATCCCAGCCACCATTTTTCCGTACGACTTGGAATTCACCCACTTCAAGAAGTGTGGAGTAATTATCTTGACAATTTTTCGTCCAAGTAAATTCGGATACTTGCTTGGAAGGTGAAATATCACGTGGTTCTTCCTCTAAATCTAGAACTATTAGTGTTGAATTAGGTTGCGTCCAAGTAATTTTGAACCTGCTCTGCTTGTAATATTCAATCGCAGCTAGAGCAACACCAACAGAAAATGGAGCCAAGGTCGGAGTAGTAATTTGATTATCATTTATTTGTAATTCACCCCAGCCATATTGCAACCATCGCGCAGAAAGTATTTTCCTCCTTCGTGAGTTTTTGAATAAACCACCGACCTTATATTCATTATTCGTCAATAGATGATACTCTTCTTCATCCGTTGCTGCGTTTACCAGTTTTCTCCCCATTGGAATGCCAATTATTTTTTCAAAGTGCATCCACCAAGATTCAAATTCAATCGCTTTCCACAACAGGAGGTGGTTTCCTGATGAATCAAAAATATGCCCAATATTATCTTTCTTGAGAGTGCTCTCAAGTGCTTTGCTCAATTCATAATCAATAGGTTCTTCCTCACCATCAACTAAGGGCATAACCACCCCTCAGCAAAATCTTCTTTGACTGTTACTATGGGATGTTCAAAATGGATATCCATTAAGGTTATCCTCATTAAAGCAATAGCGAATTATTTGGAACTCTGATTTTAATTGCTTTACATCTTTTTTGACACTTTGCGGATCTTCTCCCTTCAACAGGACTCTGGCATAAAGTGATGCTACTTCTTCCATTTGTGTTTGGTCCATACCGACACGGGTTAATTCTTGTACGCCAAGCCGCAATCCAGAAGGTGTCATCGCCTTTGTATCTCCTGGTAACATATTCATGTTTGTGATAATACCTGCACCTTCTAGCAATCGTGCTGCCTTTGCACCAGCGCCAGAATCTAGTTCACCATGTCGGGTTAGAACTTGATGACTTGCTGTGTATCCCCTAGATTCAGCCAAGACATCAAAACCTTCTGATGCTAAAGCACTTGCGAATGCTTTTGCATTTGCCACTGTATCTTGTGCGTAGGCTTGACCATATTCCTCAAATTCTGCTAATGCAACCACTTTTCCAGCGACATGATGAAGATGATATGAGGAACACACGCCTGGGAATATTGCATTATTCAATTTCTTGTGGAACTTTTCATCCTCGCTTGAGGATATGAGAAAGCCACCCTGTGGGCCTGGAAATGTTTTGTGTGATGAACCGGTCATGACATCAACTCCCTCTTTCAATGGATCTTGGAATACACCTCCGGCGATTAGTCCCAATACATGGGCACCATCATACATCACAGTAGCACCGACCTCATGAGCAGCCTCAGAGATTTCAGTTAACGGAGTCGGGAAAAGAAAAACTGATTGGCCAATTAGTGCGATTTTGGGTTGTATTTCTCTAATTAATTGACAAGCACCATCGACATCCGGTTCCATTCGATCCTCGTCCCAAGGATAAGTTGACAAATTGAGATCTCTAAGGCCAACAGCACCCATTCTAGCATGAGATATATGGCCCCCATCGGCAGTTGAGACTGCAGTAATTTTATCTCCGGGTTTTGCAAGTGCCTTGAACGCAGCAATGTTTGATACTGTTCCTGATGTCGATTGGATATTTGCAAAAGGTGCATTGAAAACTTTCTTGGCTAAATCAATACCAATTGATTCAATTGTGTCAAAATCATCGCAACCTTGGTAGTATCTCTTACCTGGGAGTCCTTCAGCATACCTGCCATGTAAGTCACTGGAAACAATTCTTTGAACCATGGGAGATACAATGTTTTCCGAAGCGATCATGCCGAAACCATCTCGGTATAATTCACCACTGCCTTGTGCTGCTGCCATCACTGCTTGTGCTTTACTTAGAGTAGATTTTGAGGGAGACCATGCGCCTCTTCCATCGGACATACTGTATGGTTCACACATACGGTCTTTGAATTAATTGATGTGCTTGCTTCAAGATTACAAGCCAAATTGGGTCATGTTTTCAAATCAAAGGAATGAAATATCATCATCTGAATCGTTATCTTTGTTCTTAGGTTGCGGAACAATACCCTTTTCCGGAGTTAAAGTCCCAATTCTAGAAACTGGACTATTGGAAAGATTTCTACCAAATTTTCGTTCTGAACGAATTGTATTGCTAGGGATTTGCTTTGCTTTTAAATCAACTCTAGTCACCTGTTTTGGGCTACTTGGAACCCTACCTCTTGGACGACTTGCCTTGCCCTTCTTACGTTCAATATACTGTTGTCTCCCCCGGTATGCTGAATGGCCGATTAACCTCTCCAGTGCTGGGATTTCTGCACCATCTTCTTTCGGTCTTTTGAGCCACCAACCTTCACCTAAAGGTTGTAATCTTGGTGGGCGGGATTTTCCAATCAAATTAGCTTGCCTTTTTAATTTAGATTTAACAGTCTTGTCTGCGTCTTTGGGTAGCCTTACCGTCAACCAACCTGGCATTCCAACATCTAGAACTACACCATTTACTGTGACTAGAATTCCAGAAAGTAACAGATGTGTTCCTACTGGTAAATTTTCCTTAGCCGGGACAACTTTATTTCTCTTCATCCTTTTTGCATAAGCAACCATTGCCTTTTGATCACGATGACGAACTACTCTTCTCTGCTGCTTTGAGAAGCGGCGAGCACCCAAATGGAAGAATATCAGTGCAACAACAGTTGCAGCACCTTGGGCCTCTCCTCTGATGGAGAAGACATAAATTCCTGCGATTAACCAAGACGGAAATAATATAAAATAATGGATGATAATACTCAATACACCAAAAGAATATCTTGGTGTCATTCCGCGTTTTACCGCCTCATGTCCAGCGATTAGGATATTTGCACTAATTGCTTCATCCATCCCTCCCTTGACCGAAAGCGCTGCCACTGAATTTACAGGTGCTTCGTTGATTAGTTTCTTCATTTTCTTTTTATCTGCATTGACTAATGCAACTTCGAGTTCATCCTCATCTTGGGGCTGGCCGAGTATGAATGATAATGCTAACACTCTTGGGTCATGAGGGTCGCTTTCCAGTAATTCAGTCATTATTGAGCGAGCTGAATGCCAATCTCCTTTATCGACCAAGCACAACGATGCTGCAATCCTTGGGCGAACACCCATCGGTTCTTCTTTGACCAACTGAAGAGCGAGTTCCAATGCCTCATCATGTAGCCTTTGAGCTCTCATCATTGCGACCATAGATAATTTTCCGACACGAGAAAGACGGTCATTGTGAGTACTATTGATTGGAGGATTTGCTTTCCAACCACGTAGCATACTCATTAGCATTTGTAGATGATCTATACATGAATTATTTTCCCAATCCCAAATATCATCCTCTGTGACATTACCATGCCATGGGTCCATCCATTCACAAACGAAGGCCAATAATTCTGGCTCATCATATCCTTCCGGTTGCTGTAATCCATGTAATGCTTCTCTTGCCGCATCCAATCTTCTTGAAGCGATTTGGCCTGTCGCCACAATCATTCTCGCCTCATCGTCATCACCACCGGATTGTGCCAAGACTTTTCTTGCTTCTTCAATCGCTAAAGGCCAAAGTCCTCTAATCGCCATCTCCCACATTTTTGCACGCGCTTTTTCATGCCTTACAATTGCCACATCCTCACTGATGGAGCGTCTTTGGAAAGTGATTAGAGCATCCAAGTCTTCATTGCGGGCAGCCGTTTCTACGAGTTGCCTCATCCAACCCCCACCTTCTAATTTTACTGCTCCTTCTCTTCTTTCAACAGGATTTAAATCAAATCTTAATTTATTAAGGTGAGAGAATCTAAATATTGATAATAACCAAGTCAATAGGAAAATAGCCTGTCCAACTGCAATGAACATCCACGTAGTAAGCAATCTCATACCTTCATCAAATCCATTTGACTCTAACCAATCAGTATATGGCATCAAGTTGCCAAATTCTTTGTAACTCACTAAAATTAATAGGAAGACAGTATATCCTGAAAATCCTGCAAACGCGAATGTCAACTGTCTTGATTGGGCTGCTGTTTCTGTTCTAATTTCTCTTGGCGTATCCAGTGTTACACCAAATAATCCACCAAAAGATTGCCCTCCTAGAATCAAGTTTCTTGTTAGTTCAAAAATGAATGCTAGCCCTACAATCGCTATGTTCAGTGTCAGGTAAATGGATAAGAATTGGGGCATCGCTTTGATAAATTGCCAATGGAATAATAAATCGGAAATAAGGTCAATTCTAAGATATATTGAATGGCCGATTATCCCCCCAAAATTCAATACTTCTGTAGCATTATCCGGCTGATTTACTAAAATATAGAACACGGTCACAATACCATTCAATGCAGTAATTGGCATGGTAGCCAAAAATATTACCAAAATTAATGAAAAAAGCCTAGAAACAAATCCTGCTTTATCTGGATCGATTGGATTTGGCTTCCCATTAGCTGTTCTCCATTTATTGATAAGAAGCATATTCCAAGATGCCCCCATTATTCTGCCATATGCGATAATTGCCGGAGCCATAAATGTCAACATCGCTGCAGCAAGCCAAACGGGGGTTAATGTTCCTTCAGATTGTATACCAAATATCGTAGTGCCTACTGTCGCTGCAACTAAAAACCCTAATGTTATAACGCGCCGAAATCCTCTTTGAAATAATCTACTCTTGATGCCGCTCCTCTTCTTTTTACCAACAAGTTGGGCATTGAGTGTTTCCCAAGGTGAAATTATTACAGGTATAGCAATTAGTACGCCAATCAAAAACAAATTGGGCTCATAGAATACTTCAGCATTGAACATTAATTCTGCAATTAACAACATTACTCCTGTCATTCCCATCATGTATAAGCCTACACCTATTGTAACCGTTCTCTCCCTCAGTAGTTCCCTTGCATCATCTAAACCACGTGTAATCCTATGTACTTCGTATAGATCATCATCTATCTCAAAAGCAACCTGCAAATTTGATAATTGTCGCGGAATGAACCATGTCCAAACAGGTATTGCTATAGCGAAAGCAATCAATACCGGGAAAATATGGTGAATTTCGAAGTCGGTCGGACTTGCAATTGTTACTGCCTGGACACTAGGCAGAGCGATTATCGCTATTAGTGAAAAGATATAGAGAAAACTGACTTGGTTACCTCTCTTCATGTTCATGCCACAGTGTATTAGACTCATCAACTAATCGCCAACAGGTGCTTGACAGATTAACGGTTATTTTGCAAAAAACGACTAATTCTATCAAATGCCTCATTCAATATTTCCACATTTGGAAGATAAACAATTCGGAAATGACCTTTGCCTAAATCTGCAGAAAAACCACTTCCATGTACCACTAAAACATGCTCTTGATGTAGTAAATCAAGGACAAATTGCTTATCATTTTGAGCCCATTTTTTATCGGTTAATTTAACAAACATGTAGAATGCCCCTCCTGGTGATTGAACTTCCAAACCATCTATTGCTGAAATTCTCTCAATACACAGGTCACGTTGAGTTATTATTTTCTGCTTATAGGCATCCATCCAAGTTCTATCACCAGTCAGCCCTGCAAGATATCCAAATTGTGCAGGTGTCGAAGCGCAAAGCCTTGAACGGAGCATACGCTCAATACCATCTCTTACCAAATTCATTCTTCCAGTGGGGTCATGAATTGCCATGTAACCAATCCTCCAACCCGGAGCATAGTATACCTTTGAGACCCCATTTAACGAAAACACAGGTACTTCATTTGAGCGACTAGCCACACTTACCTGATGACCTGTAAAATCCAATCCATCGTAAATTTCATCGGCAATTACCATACAATTTGGCCATTTTCTTGCTATTGACAATAGTCGGTCAACTTCATTTTCAGTGGCAACATTCCCGCATGGATTATTTGGATTTATTACCACCAGTAATCGTACAGATTCACTCATTTTTGATTCAATATCATCAAAGTCAATCTTCCAGCCATCATCTGGCTTCAATCTGTATTCAACTGTTTTAGCACCATATCCTTGTGGATATGCCATGTAAGGTGGATAATGAGGGCCAGGCGCTAATACAACATCTCCTTGTGATAATGTGGCTGCAAATATTATCTGAAGCGCTTCGGTAACTCCGTGACAAACATAGATATCGTTTGCTGATGCATTCCACCCTTTGTTGCGCTCATCCTCTGCGATAGCATTTCTTAATTCAGGCAGTCCATATGAAGGTGAATAGCCATTTCTGCCATCCTTTAGCGCTTTCACATATGCATCTACCATGTGTTCAGGTGTTGGCAATCCCGGATATGCAATCGGATCACCAATATTCAATTTGAGAATCTTGTGACCTTGTGCTTCAAGAGCTGTCGCGGGAACTACTACGTCACGAATAGCATATTCAATATTTGAGGCACGGGAGGTGACAGGTATCTGATTTACACTCATGACATTCACCCCAAGAACTGCCAACTATCAAACTTAACCTATAAATCATCTCTTGACATTCCAACCATGTCTAATATCGCATCGAAATGAACTTCTTCCACCGGCTGTACTGAAAGACGCTGCCCTTTTCTGATCAATAGCATACCCTCGCATCGTTCATTTTCTCTTATTGAGTTAAGTGAAATAATTCTAGGTAATTCACATACAGGTTCTATGTCCACCATTATCCAGCGAGGCTTTTCTTCAGAAGATTTTTCATCAAAATATTTGCTCTTTCTATCCCATGAAGTATGGTCGGGATAACCTTCCCGACTCACCCTTGCAATCGCTGCAACATGGGGTGGTTTGGTGTTGGAATGATAGTATAATACAAAGTCGCCAACCTTCATACCATCACGCATTATATTTCTTGCTTGATAATTTCTAACACCATCCCAATGGGTTGAACCGTCTACCACAAGTTGTGAATATGGATATACATCGGGCTCTGATTTCATCAGCCAATAGTTTGCCATGAAACGATTGACATGGTGGTACTCTATGACCATTACTCGTATAAGTGAAGTATCGTCAATCACCATGAGTCGACTACATCATCGACTAAAGCCGCATCAAGAACATCGATTTCACTGCGTTTTCCAACTGCGCCCAATCCAAGTTTCTTGGCCATACCCGACGGGCCTCCAACTGAACCAATTCCCATTTTCTCAAGGGTTACGAAAATTGCTGGCAGTAGAATTAGAGCAGATGCTGCTGCGACCCAAAGTAGGATAATAATGACGTTAATGAACGGCTGAATTTCGGGTATGGGTATACTCTTTGCCGATACAAGACCGAGAGAGGTCACTGTAGCTGCTTCAAATAACGACATCCCAGTGCCTATTACAGCAGTTTTAATTGCGGGTATTCCACCACCTAATTCCTTTATTCTATTGGCTATGTGAATTGAAAAGTCAACCCCGACACCCACTAAAATTGAACCTATCATCACGGTTACTAGGGATAAAGGTACATTCAATTGCCACATGAAAAGCCATTGTAAGGCAACTGTCGCAATAACGGGAGATGTTGTCCAAAATGAATAACGAATATCTTTGAATACAATTGCAAGCGTGATGAGTGTTAGAATAATAGCAAAGCCCAAAGAAGTCCACTGTGAGCCGACAATCAACTCATTTACTTCTATTACAGTTGCAGCAACACCGGTCAAATCTTCTGCAGTTTCTCCGTGCCCACCTCTAAATGATTCAGCATGCATATTCACCTGATCCACATATATGGCTGTTTCAGCAACAGGGACAAAGGGCATATCAACAAATATTAATGTTCTATCAAAATCTTCATTTACGAAAATTTCTCTTGTTTCTTTAGTAATTGATGAGTAGAATACATCCAATAAGAAAATCTGACTTTGCTTGGTACCAGGAAGGCCATAATCTTCAGGCGTCGTCAATAAATCCCAGAACGAGCCCTTCGCATCCACATCCCTATCCAATATCACTTGAGCGGTTTGTTTGATGTCGTCGGGGAGTGGTGTATTGTCGATAAAATCATATAATTGTGAGCCCGAAACTGCCACTTTAAAACCCGTAGATTTCATCAGGAAAACAATCGATACCGCAGATGTATTTTCTACGCCATTTATTTTTCCCTCTAGAACATCAATAATATCCAAATTGCTTGCAGGGTCATCATTTGCGGGGTCACCATCGTTAATGTCGCCACTGATATTTGCATGAATTAAGATCATTCCAATTTGCCCAGCTTCAAATTCTTTACTGTATTGTTTCATTTTTTGAACTGATAATTCCCCTTCAGGAGCCATACCTAATAAATCAATATTCTCTTGCACATTTTCCCGAGCAATCGTTGCAGAAAACAAGATTAGGATAAGGAATACTGCAATTACTGGAACATTATACTTCACAGGGAGTTCAACCATCTTTTCAAACACCTTTATCGGTGGATGTTTTGATTTTCTTAAATCCAAAATCAATGTGAGATTTGGAACCATGAACATTGTCAGAATGTACACTACCACGATACCACCGGATAATGCGATTCCAACTGTTTGAATCGGTGCCATAGGAGTGAATACTAATGATATGAAGCCAATAACAGTTGTTATTGCTGATAAAAATACTGCTTTTCCTGTAGTACTAAGAGATGCTTTCATTTTTTCGTGCTTTGTTCCACCTTCTTCGGCATAGCGATTGGTGATGTGCAGTCCATATGACACACCTAGGGCAAGCAAAATTGGCCCCACAATAATTACCGTCATCGTCACCTCATAGTTGGTAAACCCAATTATCCCCAGCGTCCAAAATACCGCACACAGGGTTGGAAGCCCTGAAATAATCACTACCTTAAGTCCTTGAAGTGGACGTATTCCATTCAATCCGGCTTGAAGAATATCTGAGTGAAATACGAATAATCCCAATGCTACCAAAATACAGGCATTTGGAAAAATCTTCCAAAATAGGACAAATGAAAACTCGGTTACCGCATTGGTTATTGGAACTGCACCGGTGAGAGTCATAGTTAGATTAAAATCGTCCCAGGTACATAGTCGTCCATCAACAGGCGCTCCGTTCTCGTCAAATTCACATGGCCTTGGTGTTGTTGAAATGCTATCAAGTGTTGCCTGTGTGCTTGAAATGATCTCCTTTGCAGTACCTCCTTCTTCATCGGAAACAACAACTGCAACTGCCATTATTGCTCTATCCAATTTACCATCTGGACCACCATCTTCAGAACCTTTTACATCTCTTGATAATTTATCCAGACCAGGAGATGGATTTCCATCATCATCATACATTTGTTCTACGAACAAATCAATTGTTTGTTGTGATGGAATCTCATATCCGCCACCAAATTGTGCATCGGTTAGGGCAAGTTGGTCGTTTAATATTCCAGCCGCCAGCGCACTAGCACAATCCTCTTGCCCAGATAAACATCCTAATTGTCCTAGTTCTGTAACAAATGCATTTCTAACTCTAGGTGCGCTTGAGTTTAATTCTTTGAGGACTGTTGAGATAGATAAAATATAGATCACATTATCATCCACAGAATTAGAAATATGAGGATTCAATACCTTCTCAACATAGTCAATCTCTTGTAATATTCTTCTATCGGTAATATTTCTATCCGTATCGTCTCCTAATTCAATATAAACAACCATCACATTTGTAGTCCAATCTTCTTCTATCAGTTTGATAAGTTTTCCAACTGCACTCCCTTCAGGGAGATAGACCTCCATATCTCCATTGACATTCAGTGCAGATTTATCCAAATCATCATCAAATCTCGTACCATCAAGGAAACCCGACTGTGTGACGAAGAAACTTGTGATGAGAAGAAAAATTAGAATTGTTGCAATTGGAAATTTTGTTATCGCTCCTGTTGCACCGTGTTTTTGCCATTCTCTCTTGAACCGGTCAGGTACCTCTAGTACTGCATCCAATGCATCCTTTGCATCGAAATCTTTGACCCTTTGACCTAAGTCTGAAGCACCGGATTGAAATTTGCTTTTGCTATAATCAGCAATTGCCCCCATTCGGTCACTAACGGAGGTCTCGTCGTCACTAATTTTGCCCCTTGACATATTTGCAACCCCCAATATTACGGCTGTGACACAAAGCCCTTGAAAGGTGTGCCTACTGTTGTTCATAAATAGTGTCATTTATAGGGTGTTTTACTATTGCCGATTGGGTATCATTTCACGATTTATTAGGGAGAGGTTCAAAGGTGATATGTTAGAGCGCCCCATGGAGTCGCACTGTTAACGTGTGTGGAGCCGAGGTGAGGCAAATGCCAGCCCCAACATTACCAGAAAAAAGATGGTCGATTGACCTAGAAAAGAAAATTCAAGTGGCTCATTCAGAGGATGAGCAAGAATATACTAAAAGATATGGTTTCAATCCAGATAGTGGTAAGGAAATATTTGTCATCGATACTCCACCGCCATATCCATCTGGAACTTGGCATATTGGTGCTGTTGCCCAATATTCAATGATCGATGTTATCGCTCGTTCACAACGCCTACTCGGAAAGGAGGTGTATTTTCCTTGGGGGGTTGACCGTAATGGAATTAATATTGAATTCGTGGTCGAGCGAAATACAAAAAGAAAAATGAAAACTTATGATAGAGATGAATTCCTTTCATTGTGCAAAGAGACTATTGAGGAATTTACCCAAGCAATGCGAGATACTGCAAAAAGAGTTGGATTATCTTGTGATTTTAGTAAAGAATATCTTACGGACTCTCCGGAATACCGACAGGTTACTCAGGCAATATTCGTAGAACTATTCAAGAAAGGCGAAATCATTGAAGACCTAAGGCCTAATATTTACGACCCCGTTGAAGGGACTACAATTGCAGATGCTGAGGTTGAGCGTTTAACGAGAAGGACCAAGTTGATTGATATTAAGTGGTATACTGATGATGGTGTTGAAGTAATAATTTCAACAACACGTCCTGAATTAATTTGTGCCTGTGGAGTGGTGGTAGTACATCCAGATGATGAGAGATATAGAGACTTGATAGGTAAGAAAATAATGCTACCAATTCCAGTTAGTGGAAGAGAAACCAGCGTTGAAATAAAAACCCATGTATCGGTGAAATCGGACTTAGGAACTGGCGTACTGATGGTATGTTCATTCGGTGATCAAAACGATGTTGCAGTGTTTAGAGAAATGGGATTAACTCCGTTTAGAGCGATTGATTTAGATGGATGCATGACCGACATTTCCGGTCCTTGGGTTGGATACAAAGTTATAGAGGCTCGCAAAGCAGTCACCGAATACTTAGAAGAAAATGGAAAAATCCATGAAATTGTTGAACATGACCAAGAAATACCTGTTTCTGAGCGAGGGAAGAACCCTGTTGAAATAATTCTGCTAAAGGAATGGTATGTTCGTCAAACCCATATTCAGGATAAGATGAAGCAACATATTGAAGAAATTGAATTTCATCCTGCCAGAAACAAGCAGTTTTTAATCGATTGGATGGATAATATAAGTATTGACTGGCCAATCTCCCGACGAAGATGGTATCATACTGAAATACCAATTTGGTATTCAGAAGATGAAACCAAGGTAATCGTCCCTCCGAGTGGAACATATGTCCAACCTTGGAAAGATTCTCCACCAATTGGCAGTAGAGTATTGGACAGAGAAACTAGAGAAGATTTAGGTTCATTCCAAGAATTGGAAAATAGTATTGGTAAGATTAGTGGGGAAGAAAAAGTATTCGATACATGGATGGATTCTTCCAACTCTAATCTATTCGTCAGTGGATATCTAAATCACCCTGAACTCTTTGATAAGGCATTTCCAACTGCCCTACGGCCTCAAGGAAAAGAAATCGTTCGTACGTGGCTGTACTATACTTTATTGAAATCAACATTACTGCTCAACAAGCCAGGTTTTAAGCATGTATGGATCGATGGTCTCGGAATGGACCCATGGGGCCGAAAAATGAGCAAATCTCTTGGCAATGGTATCGATGCAAATTCAGTTCTTGAATGTGGAGCAGGTGGTAAAACTGGCTCTTGGAAGATTAAGGGGCCGGATAAAACCGTAAGTTTGAGAGCAAATAAAATCGGCTCTGAATGTTTCCGTTTGTGGAAGGCATGTGATGCTCAAGTTGGAGATGACTTCCATATCAATCCTGAAGAAATTGAGAGAAAATATTTCGGAGTATTAACAAAAATATTCAATGTTGCAAGATTTGCCTCCATGTTCCCTTGCCCTGAGGATTTGGAAACAACTCCTAATGATTTAGCAATTGAAGATAGATGGATTATTGCAGAGTTCCAAAGTACAATGTCAATTGTGGAAAGTGGGTGGAAAGAACTTGATATTTATTCCGCAACTCAAGCATTAAAATCATTCGCTACAGGAATATTACCAAGCCACTGGCTAGAGATGGTAAAGACTAGGTTATATGATGAGGATAAGGCTGCGGCATGGACAATTCACAGAATTGTTAGAGATTTCCTTAGTGCATTCTCACCGATTTGTCCTTTCTTCTCTCACCATATCTCGCAAACAATATATTCCAAATCTGCAGTTGATGTAGATTTGTTCCCGAGTAATATTGTTGCCGAGTTGTCAGTTGCGAGAGAGGAAGGGGATAATTTGAGAAAATTGACAACTTCTATTCAAGAATTTAATTCATCGACTTGGAACCAAAAGAAAGAAGCTGGAATCTCGCTAAACCAACCAATTTCGGGAGTGGTAATTCCTGAAGAGTTAGTAGAATTTACTAATATTCTGACCAGTATGCACTCGTTGGAATAATTTCCCCTATAATTGCAATGTTATTTGACGTGAAATTGGCATCTCTAAATTGCCCAGTCTAAAACCGATGAGGCGAACCTTTTCTCCACAATGAAGATTATTTGCAAAAAGTTGTTGTGCGAGTCGGGAAAATACTTCAGCATCATCCATTGCCACTGGGATAGACCTTCCATGAGTATGTGTTTCAAATCCGCTATACCTTATTTTTACTTCTGCCAACCTTCCGCAAACCCCCATGTCATGAGCCCTTTCCATTACGGTGGCAACCAATTGGTTAAGCCTTGTCAGGACTATTTCTGAATCCGATTGGTCAATATCAAAAGTGTGCTCCTTGCCAACTGATTTTCTACTTCTCAACGGACTTACTTCATTGGTGGTATTTCCATCAGCCAATCTTATTATCCAAGAAGCGAATCTCTCGTTTGTCATTCTTGCCAAAGCCAATTCACCTAATTCATATGCTTCATCGACATTGCTAATCCCCCATTCAGCCAACATAGTTGCTGTTTTCGGGCCAACACCCGGAATATCTCTAACGGGTCTATCAACAAAAAAATCTTGGATTTCATCTGGTAGTATTCTGAAAATTCCGTTTGGTTTGTTGATTTCACTTGACATCTTTGCCAAAATTCTAGTAGGTCCAATACCAAATGAAGCAGTTAATCCCACTTTCTTGAAAATCTCTTGCTGCAACTCTCTGCACAAAGCAAAGGCAGAATCCCAATCCCCATCCACCGTCTCTGTAATGTCAAGATAGGCTTCATCGATACTAGCCCTCTCAAATTTTTTTGCTGGTGGTTTTAGAATTTCCATTACCTTTCGGCTTGCTCTACTGTACAATCCTCTTGTTCCGCTAATGTAGATGGCATTTCCGTAGGGCTTACCCGGACACCTCCTCCATGCCTCTCCGATAGGCATAGCAGAATGAATGCCATATTTTCGTGCTGGATAATTACAAGTTGAAACGATGCCTCTGGCACGACCTTGATTCGGATCTGAACCGATGATGAGGGGAATTGTTGGATCTAAGTCATGATGTAGAGTCTCAACTGCAGCAAAAAATGCATCCAAGTCGCAATGGACAAGTATCCTGCTATTTTCATCGCTAGCGCCATCTGAAGAACTTCCATCTTCATCGGAGGAATTGAGTCCATCACCAGTCATTGACATTACTCGGCTGTCAGCGGTGTTTAACTATAACTCTAAAT
>Ga0209554_1000191_pt1 | contig 50733 bp, 37 predicted proteins | sample MarorgKNORR_S2LV_5_FD_188221 | JGI IMG/M metagenome (GOLD analysis project Ga0209554, IMG submission 188221) | Marine microbial communities from the Southern Atlantic Ocean, analyzing organic carbon cycling - Bottom_A/KNORR_S2/LV (SPAdes) (version 2) | ecosystem: Environmental > Aquatic > Marine...
ACTGCTGTTACTTCCGTTGTTGATGTCCTTGACCATCATCGTGCCGGAACTGGTGCCGTCGCTCTTCCACAATTCAACTCCGTTGGTGCCGTCATTCGCAACGAAGTAGAGTGTGTTGCCGACGTCGGTCATTTGAGTCGGGGAACTGCTGGCCCCATTAGTGCCGGGATTGATGTCCTTGATCATCTCTGCATCATTGAAATCACCATCATACATCACACCGTTGTTATCGTCCAATATGGTCGGCACAACGGCCATATCCTGCACTGCATAGACGGCAAAGGAAGAAAATAACATCAGGATAATCATCAAGAATGATTGCGCATTGTTACTCTTCGCTGAGTGATGACCCCACGAGGACATGTACTTGCGAAGACGATTGATTAGATGAAACCTACTTTTTCTGTTTCAGTTTCTTTTTTCGCTTCGTCCGCACTTTTCCGACCTCGCGATTCAACCTCTCGCGCAGGGCATCGTGCAACCACATCCCCTCATCGGTCTCAAGCAGTAATGAGCGCTCGAGCAGGCGTTTGGGTGGACTTCCGTCCCAACCGGCGGCTTGGGCCAGTTGCGGCCACGGCACCGGGCGCTCGGCGACTGCCAACTGTGACAACAGGGCACGCTCGGGTGCAGGGAGTTGGTCGATGATCTCCTCATCGAGGAAACGCAACCAATCCCCATGCGCTACCTGACCATATAATTCGAGTAGTTCCATCGCCAGAGGATGGCCGCCGGTCACCTTGTGCACTTCTTTGGCCGAGGGTTTCTCCTCACTGCTCATCGCCGACAACCAGTTGCCAAGGGCCTCGACCGACAGACCGGTTATCGCCATCTCATCGACCAAGCCACGGGTATGGACATCTCGACGGTCGTAGAATCCGAGGTCGTAGCGGCTTATCATCAGCAATTGTATCGGCGATTGGCTGGCGACCTGAAGCAGGGCACCGAGGAATTCATCCCCTCCCTCGCCCAGATGGTGGATATCGTCGAGGATGAACAACCAGGTAGGTGGGGGTGCACCGGTGGCCGGCTTGTCGCGATATCTTTCGCGCACCGCCTTGCCATCGGTCAGGTAGGCGAGCAGGCGGCGGCGCCACGAATCGACATCGAGTGAGGCTCCGGGCAACATCGGCAAGGTGTCCATCAGGTTGTATGGGTCGTGATTCTCATCGATTCCCAAGCGGTGCAGCACGCTGACGGCAACTCCGAGGGGGCGGTCCCAAGGTTGGCATGGATACCAGCAGACCGAGAGTAGTTCCTCCTTCTCCATCATATCCTTGACCCATTGCGCCGCCAGGGTCGACTTGCCGATGCCGGCAATCCCTGAGAGCACCAGTGCCGGCGTACGGTCGATTCGCCATTGATGGAGACGTTCGAGCTCAGCAGTCCGCCCATGCAAATCGCGCGGCGGAGGCGGAGCGGTGTGGTAGGTCGCATGGGCGCCGGCAAGCAGGGTCAACCTTCCAGGCTGTTTCGCCTTACCGCCTTCACTGCGGCGAATCGGCCCGAAGCGAATGTCTCCGAATACCAATACTCCCTCGTGTTGGGCGTGCATCAGGACCTGTAGCAGCGAGAGGTCGGCCTCAAGCCTGTCAGTGGCTTGGCCGGCCTCTAATTCCAGCAGGGTTCCGCGGCGGTCACGAATCAGCAAGGGTATCTTCGCCATCGCCTCCTTGCGCATCTCACCTTCCTCTCGCCCGGCATCTGTCAACTGCCAGGTCTTCTGGCGGCGTGATTCCCCCTTCACCGTGCGCGAGTGCTCGCTGACCAATCCCTGCCGCAGGATGGTTCGCATCGTCCGGCTCACATTCGGCGGGTGCAGAGCGCAGGCCTCGGCTATTCCACGTCGGGTGACGGAATTTGTGACGACATATTTGTCGGCCTGATTATCATGCTCCAAAAGATGTAGCAGAATACGGTCGCTGACCGCAACCGATACCTTTGGTAATTCGCTCGCCACATGGCCCGTCAAAGTGTAGGTGATGTTGAATCATTCGCCCGCTTGCGCCGCAATAAATCGGTTCGCTGCTGCGCACGCGAGAGCGAAATAAGCATGTATTTGCGCGCACAACCAATGCGTAAGGACTAATATCACAGGTATATCGGAGATTATGCGCTCTGCGCTGCCGCTGTTTCGCGTCTGGTCGGTGGCGTTAGTCATGGTTCTAGTTGTATTCCTGCCATTTGCAAGTGCAGTCGACACCGACGGCGATGGTCATGAAGACCATAATGACGACTGCCCGCTAGCGGCTGGCAACAGTTCGGTCGACCGCACCGGTTGCCCTGATGCCGACGGAGATGGTACCAGCGATTGGATTGACCGCTGGTCGATTCCGAGTTCTCATTTTGAAAACGTTCAGACCCTGTCCTCAAGCTACGATTACTACGGCATCGACCATAGCCCGGACGGTGAACTGGTACTCACAGGTGATGAGAACGGCTGGGTCAGAATCTGGAATACCTCAACCCACATCAACATGCTCTCCGACCAGTTGAGTGGCGCCGCGGATGCAGTTGCATGGTCACCGGATGGCAGCATGGTCGCGGCAAGTACCAATCTTGGTAGTGGTGGTGACGATGAGTTACTGATTTGGTGGGCCAACAATATGACCCTACGACACGCCCCAATCAATGTCGATGTCGAATCGGGTAACGATGATGTTCCCGGGAGCATCGCCTTCAACCACGATGGCAGTCTCATCGCGGTTGCAATAGGGCGTGCCACGTCAAGTGGAACCAACGGTGAAGTGAAGATCATCAATACCTCTTCGGGACTTGAAGAGCGTTCCTTGAACCCCGGCGGGGAAGACCGTTTCGACAGCGTCGCCTGGTCGCCTGATGGTTCGCGAATCGCCTTGGGCGGAAATGATGATATGTGGATTTATGATACCGTTAACTGGCAACAGAATCGCAGCATGACCGGCATCGCCGGCTCCACTATCGCGGACATTGCCTGGTCACCGGATGGTAACTGGATTTCGACCTGTGAATCATGGGGTGGTGGGGGTTCAGGGGCCGAGTTATACAATGTTCATACCGGTTCAAGGCTATGGACAAAGACTCACACCAGCAGTTGCATGTCGACCGATTTCTCACCCGACAGTAGAATGGTCGCTTTCGCGATATCCTATTATCAAGGCGATGGTGCCTCAGTGAGAGTATATTCAACCGATAACGGTAGTGCCGAGGACACCTTCTCGGGTCCGCGGCCAAATAACTGTGCTGGTTCCAGCGGCAACCAATGTGGCACTGTGTATGGTCTCTCTTGGGCTGCGGACGGTCAGAGTATCGTCACAGGTCATGGTAGAAATGATGAGGGTCTGTACTTCTGGAAAGTCGAGCCCGACCCCGACCAGGACGGTTGGAACACCACCGACCAAGGTGATGGCAGGGTCGACCATTTTCCGATAGATCCTACGCAGTGGAACGATACCGACATGGATGGCTATGGTGATAATCCAGCACCGGCCTTCCAACCCGACTCCTGTGTCACAACCTTTGGCCTGTCTTTTCATGACCGCTTCGGTTGCCCGGACACCGATGGTGATGGATGGTCTGATCCAGATGGTATCTGGAAGGTTGCCGACGGTGCCGATGCCTTCTTCGACGACGTGACCCAATGGCGCGACACCGATGACGACGGCTATGGTGATAATTACTACTTCATCACCGGCGTCCAACCGCTGGAATTACACCTCAATCAATCCGGCGATGCATTTCTGAACGAGCCCACCCAATGGAATGACAGCGATGGCGATGGCTACGGTGATAATTACAACAATGCCTCGTGGGCGAACATGTTCAGATGTACCGAGGAAATAGGCTGTGTCGGAATCTATGTGGCCAACGCGGTAACACCCGATGCATTCCCTCTAGACCGCTACCAATGGTCGGATTACGATGGTGACTGGGTCGGTGATAATCCCGAGGGACCAATGCCCGATGGCTGCCCCGGACAATGGGGTGATTCGATGATGGACCGGTTGGGTTGCCCGGACAGTGATGGTGATGGCTGGTCAAATGCCGACGGAAATGAATCGGCCCATCCCAGTGGGGAGGCCGATGCATTCCCCGATGACCCGACCCAATGGCGCGACTCGGATGGCGATGGATTCGGTGATAACCAGAGCGGTAACAATCCCGATGGCTGTGTATATGATTCAGGTGATTCATGGGTTGATATGGTCGGTTGCCCGGATTGGGATGGCGATGGCTGGGCCAACAAGCCGCTGGGTGGTGACGAATGGCCGAACGATCCAACCCAGTGGACCGATAGCGATGGCGATGGCTATGGCGATAACTGGGGCGACCCTCTTTGGAACGACAGCCGCGGTGTCGATTGGCCGGGAGTATTCATCATCGGTGCCAATTATTCCGATGAATTCCCTCTCGACCCGACCCAGTGGAAGGATAGTGATGGTGATGGTTGCGGCGACAACAAAGTCCTACCAGACGGTGATTGGTGGCCGAATGACCCGACCCAGTGTCGGGATAGCGACGGCGACGGCTTCCCCGACAACCCAGATGGAACCAATGGTGACCAATGCCCGACCGAGGCGGGTGAGGCCAATGAAGATGAGATCCGTGGTTGTCCCGATAGAGATGGCGATGGCTATGTCGACTCAGTCGACATCTTCCCAGATAATCCATTCCAATGGGCTGATGAGGATGACGATGGAGTCGGTGATAATAATGCGGTCGCCAGCGGTGATGACTGCCTCGATGAGTACGGCACCAGTTCGGTCTCCCCGCTTGAAGGCTGCCCCGACAATGATGGCGATGGCTGGGCCGATGAGATGGATGCTTTCCCCAACGACCCACTACAGTGGAAGGATAGCGATGGTGATTCTTATGGTGATAATTATTACTGGGAGAATATGACGGTTGAAGACCCGCTCATCGCCGGCAATTTCATCACTCTGCGAGATGAGCATGGTGATGCATTTCCCAATGAAGGTAGCCAATGGGCCGACCGTGACGGTGATGGGAAGGGGGATAATCCCAACGGCTCTCAGCCCGATGCATTTCCCGACCGTTTCACGCAAAACTCCGATCCGGACGGTGATGGCTATGGTAATAACGTGACTCTGGGCGCATTCCAACCCGATGATTGCCGCACCGATTATGGCACCTCTTGGCGTGATAGTTATGGCTGTCCCGATCTCGATGGAGATGGCCAGAGCGACCGCAATGACATCTGCCCCTACGACAAGGATTTCTGGTCCGGCTCAAAGGACCAGTGTGTGATAACCGAGGCTCAGCAAGATGATGTCAAAGGCTCAGGCGAAGAATCGTCTGGTATCGAACCGATGTTTATTCTCGCCGGGGTGATTCTGCTCCTTCTGGCCGCCTTGGTGATAATCCAGGTTGCCAAGCAGAGCGCTCGGCGCAAGGGTAAGGTCCTGGTCAGCGAAGACGAGTTTCTCGAACTGAGGGGTGAACACAGCCGCGAGGAGGAGGAGCGGAAACAGAAGTGGATCGATTATTACCTCTCGCAGGGAATGAACGATAAGGCCAAGGAATTGGGCTGGCAGGACATCTCAGAATTACCGCAGTGGAAGCAATACGAAATCGAGCAGGCCGCCGCGGCCGAGACGCCGACGATGTTCGACCTCGATAACCTCTAAACAGCAGGCCACGACAAATCGCTACGTCTAACGGCCTTCTGGAAAACTGCTGTTCAGTGACTGTGTTCTTGGGTTTTCGCTCGTTGACGCCGAGCCCTGACTGCTAATGAATCATCGAATGATAAGAACTCCAAGCGGCTGAATTCATCCCAATCTCCCGCCGCAGCCAGAGCCGCATTTCCCACCAACAATTCACCTACGGTTGTGAAGGTAGGGTTACTGCCATCTGCAAGCGCATATTGGTGACCGGGCAGGACCAGCCAATCTTCGGGAAATTCTGCGAGAATAGATTTGAGATATATCAGGCTCTCGTGCTGCGCCCGCATGTCGCCGCCGAACAGGTCGGTGCGGCCACATCGACCTAAGAACAGACAGTCTCCAGATAGCACGATTCCATGCCCGCATATCGTCACATGACCAGGGGTATGTCCGGGGGTACAATGCACCTTGAAAGTCAGATTTCCAAGATGGAAATCAACACTGGTGAGTGGGGAGTGATCCCAACGGTCGGTATCGGGTCCCTCCCAGCCGCGCCCGGACTCCAATTGGTGTACCCAGACCCGCACTTCGGGAATCACCTTGAGCAGACCTGCAACCCCCTTGCTGTGGTCCCAATGACTATGGGTGAGAAGTGCTGATGTGAGGGTGTATCCACGCTCGCCGCAGACCCGCGCCCAATATCTGCTGCTGAACGGGTCGACGATTGCCGCTTGGCCACTCGATTTGCAGATTATCAGGTGGTTGAGATTATCCCAATCACCCAACTGTGCCTGCAGTACAAGCATTTCTGCACCATCATAGATGGTGTTGGACTGAGGAAGGGTGGACATTTACACAAATGCCACGTACCGCATGACTTCTAAAGGAAGTCATCGGTTCCCCTGCCGTGAACGGTGCCACCGCGAAGGAAAATCTACCTCGGCGCTCGGCAATAGCGCTACTGCTGGGAGCGCTGATGCTGGCCTCTGCTCCAGCTCTGGTCTCAGCCAGTGAGGATGATGGGTTCTCGGTTTCAGCCAGCATCGATGAGGCTCCACCCCGTGACTGGTATATCGCCGGTGATGAATTGAACATCAGCGTCCTGATCACCAATAGTGGGGATGCCGTTTCGCTTACCAGTAATCCTTCCTGCCCAGCGGTATTGTCGGCATATTCGCAATCCGGCGCCCTGTTGTGGGATGGTTTGCAATCTGCCGGTTGCCGCCAACAGAGCCGCGGTACCGACTTCGCAGCTGGAGAAGTCATCGATTGGGCTGACCTGTCGTGGAATTTCACCGATGAAAATGGTGATTACCTGCCCTCGGGATTGCTGACCTTGGTCGTTGCCATTCCCAATACCAACCTCTCGACAAATGACTCGGTTGGCGCAAACTCCCCCTCCGGCATCGAAATCCTGTGGCAGGCGCCGGTCGAAATTGCTGCCGCGCTGGAATTTGAATTGGTCGCGGCCGAATCTCCTTCAGGCTCCTTCAATTCTGCTGAAGGCTTGTTCGCCGCGGTCCGCTTGTACAATTCCGGAGATTCCGAATTGACTCAATTCACCTCACCAGACTGTAATCTACGCTTCACCGCGTGGCAGAATGAATCCCTGTTGGTCAACCGACTGACCGAGATGCCGTGCGATGGCGGATTGGGTGGCGAAGTTTTCGTCAGTTCCCAACTACGCGATTATGGCTGGTTGAACTGGGATTTCCGTAACTCTGACGGTATCGAGGTCGAGAGTGGTGAGGTGCTTATCGAAATCAGCCTGCCCGATGGTAGTAGGTCGGCCCAGACCACTGTCACCTATTCCAATCTGGGCGCCCCCGCCGATGCGCAACTATCCGGTCCAGGCTCGCCACTCACCCCCGGAGTCATCTTTTCCATGGCCGCTGACCAAGAAGGCATCGTTCGCACCAACGGGGGTGAAACTCTCGGCTTCACCGCAATCCTCACCAATACCGCACAACAGACGGTTATCGCTTCTTTCACCAATATGTGCCGAATCGAAATTTTCATTCTCAACTCCGATGGGAAAATCGTCTACGACACCCGCGATGGTCATGACTGCCGGGTTGTGGACATCGACCATGTCCTTGAAGCGGGGGCGCAGTTCTCAATCAATCACGCCCAATGGCCTCTGGTCGACCTTGGTGGCTGTGGATTGGTGAGCGGGGTCTACACCGTCATCGTCGATGTGCCCGAGTTCCGCCTACGCTCGGCGAGTGAATTCATTCACAGTGATGATGGCTCAGCAATCGCCTGCCTCAGTGCCGCGCAGGAAACTGACATCTCCCCTCCTCTGCAATTGAGTGAGCCGAGTATTGTGCTCGACTCGACCGAGTCGTTGAACATCTCCATCACCTTGTCCAGCGTCGATGACTCCGTCGACATGCGCTGGGTCAGTCCTTGTCATCTCAGTGTGGATATCACTTCCCTGGATACACAGTCAATCGTCGGTGGATTGCAGACCTGGTGTGGCGCTGAAGCGGCAGAGCGCCTGCGTATCGCCCCCTCGAGCATTGTGAGTGATGAGGGGTTCATACTGTTGATGGTCGACGCGGTCGGACAGCCCTTGGTACCAGGGGATTACCGGCTCGACTTCCGCATCAATGCTCTGCCTACCGTCGCCATGCAGTATCAACTGACTTGGCTACTCGAAGATGAAATCGTCACCGTGGATGGAGAAAATGAGTCGAGTGGAGATGAACCGGTCGGGGTCATCACCCCGACCACACTCTCCGGCACGTGGATGTACGTCACCACGCAGAATGACGGTTGTTGGATACTCAATGCCGGCGGCCAGAGCCACCTCCTGCTCGATGCCACCGCGGTCGCACCATGGATGCCACAAACCAAGACCACGGGCACATACCTCGTGCTAGATGACCCGCGCAATGCCCCGGAATGCCCAGAGTGGAACAGTCATATCGCCATCATCGAAGTCTTGCATGAGCAGGCCCTCCCGACCGAATCTGAGGCCGGCATCGCCAATGACGAGCCGGTGGTCATCATCGAGGAGAGCATCATCGAAGAAGTCGCTCCAGCAATTGTTGCGGTCATCGTTTCTACCTCGGTATTGAGTTTGCTGGTGATGACTGTGGTCGGCAACGAGTCGTGGCGAATCCCGCTCTCACAGATCGGTTTGACACTCATCGGACTGGTCGGGCGAACCCACGAGACCAATGATGGGAAATATCAGCGTGGCCGTCTGATGGGATATCTGACCGCAAACCCGGGATGCCACTTCCGCGCCTTGATGGCGGCTCTGGGGATGAGCAACGGACAGATCACCCATCACCTCAAAATCCTTGAGGAAGAAGATATCGTATGGCGCCGCAAGGATGGCCGTCTGATGCGATTCTATCCCGCCACCATCGATACCGATACCCCGGTGGAAGATTTACCGATACCGGCCCTCACCCCAGATGCAAACTCATTGCAGGGTAAGATTCTGCGCCTGCTCGACAATGACGGGCAGATGGGGACCTATCCGACTCAGCGTGACCTGGCCGACCGACTGGAGCGCAGCCAACAACTCATCAGCCATCATCTGCGAACCCTGCACAAGTATGGTTTGATCGAGAAGAGCAGGTCCGGGTTGAAGAATCGTTACAAGTTGACCAAAGAAGCGGTATTCCTCCTCAATCAGCCGCGAATCTAATCCGCTGAGCGCGACCGGACAACTGAAATCTGTATGTCTGTATAGCGGCGCGAGTAACTCTGCATCAATTTGCAGAAAGCGATGCTCGTGCCTTAGGGGAATCACTTCGATTCGTACCTTCGCACTTCCCTCGAACTTTGCTCTCAGACAGTGCTCACCTTCCGATTCAAGCAAGTCCGGAGAAGGCCACCGAAGGCCACTACGAACGCCATCGAGCCAGCCTTGGCGTCCGTTCCATTGAAACGGATGCCACAACTCGGCCTCTTGCAGGTGTGCCTGTAATCGGTGAATGTGGATGGATTGGAATCCCACTGTACGAGAGGAGTACTGGCAGGCTGAGTGGGAATCTGAGGGGATTTTCCATAGCCAGATAGAGGTGGGGCGACCCAAGTTCTACATCCTTGAGATGTATCCATACCCGAGCGGAAAAATGCATATGGGGCATGTGCGCAACTACAGCATTGGTGATGCCGTCGCCCGCTACAAGCGAGCACGAGGTTTCAACGTCCTCTATCCGATGGGCTTCGATTCGTTCGGGATGCCGGCGGAAAATGCCGCCATCGCCGAGCAAGGTCACCCCCGGGACATCACCAACCGCAATATGGAGGCGATTACCGTGCAGTTCAAGCGCATGGGATTCTCCTATGACTGGCGCCGAATCGTGATGAGTCACGACCCGAAATACTACCGCTGGAACCAATGGTTCTTCTTGAGATTCCTCGAGCGGGGGTTGGCCTACCGCCACCACGCCCCGGTCAACTGGTGCAATGATTGTGATACCGTGCTCGCAAATGAACAGGTGATGAATGGCAGGTGTTGGCGCTGCTCAAGTGAAGTCGTGCAGAAGGACATGAACCAGTGGTTTCTCAAGATCACCGATTATTCGCAGGAATTGCTCGACGACTTGGAGAATATCAATTATCCCGAACACGTCAAGTCGTTACAGCGTGACTGGATCGGTCGCTCCGAAGGAGCGATGATTCGCTTTCCGGTAATCACCCTCCCGGCCAGCTCAGCAGACACGGCCGATAAACCCGGGCCGGTACTCGAACAACCCGGTGGAGATGACATAGTCATCTCCGCTTTCACCACTCGCCCCGACACGATATTCGGCGTCACCTTCCTCACCCTCGCCCCCGAGCACCCATTGGCAGAGAAAATGGTGGTCGGGAGTGAATACGAGAACCAATGGCGGGCGATGCGTGACGAGGTGGTGGCGATGTCCGACTTCGAGCGCGGCATGCTCAAGCAGAAGGTCGGAGTTCCAACCGGCCATTTTGCCACCAATCCACTGACCGGAGAGGAGGTGCCCATCTGGGTCGGCAATTTCGTCATCGCCTCATATGGTACCGGGGCGGTGATGGCGGTGCCGGGCCACGATCAACGCGACTTTGATTTCGCGAAGAATTACGACATTCCCATCCGCCAGGTCCTGGTCGAGAAAGCCGGCGATGAAGTGGGCGAGATGACCTCAGCCTACGAAGGATATGGACCGATGGTAGCATCTCCTGTGCCGGGATTCGATGGGAAATCGGGAGAGGAGGCCAAACGGGCAGTCATCGAGTCACTTGAAGAAATCGGGATGGGCGAGGGTACGGTACAATGGAAGATTCGTGATTGGTTGATTTCGCGTCAGCGCTATTGGGGTACGCCGATTCCGATCATCCATTGCCCGGATTGCGGAATAGTACCGGTGCCCGAAACGCAACTTCCGGTCCTGTTGCCCGACGATGTCGAATTCACCGGCCATGGAAATCCGCTCGAGTCCTCGGATGACTTCTGTAATGTCGATTGCCCGACCTGCGGCGGTAAGGCGCGGCGTGAAACCGATACCATGGACACCTTCGTCGACTCTTCGTGGTATTTCCTGCGCTATTGCGATGCCATCAACCACGAAATGTGCTTTTCCGGCGAGGTCATCGATTACTGGATGAATGTCGATTTCTACTGCGGCGGCATCGAACACGCACGGATGCATCTGATTTACGCCCGGTTCTGGACCAAGGCTCTGCGCGACCTCGGCTTGCATTCGCACGACGAGCCGTTTCAGACGCTGTTGTGCCAAGGCATGGTCAACAAGCCGGCTCCCTACTGCCAACCCTGTGGTATCACCCAGCACGTGGATTTGACTGGAAAGGCGTGTCCGCTATGTGGAGCCAAGTTGGGAATGCGCTCAGCGAAGATGTCGAAATCATTGGGAAATACCGTCAGTCCGGATGGGCTTATCGGCGAATATGGCGCCGATACCGTGCGCCTGTTCATTCTCTTCTCAGCCCAACCAGAGGCCGGGATGGATTGGTCTGACGAAGGCGTACTTGCAGCTTGGCGTCAGATCAACCTGCTACATGGAATTCCCGCCACCATCTCCGAGTGGGCCGGAACCGCCTCCCCAATCGATGCATGGATGGATGCTCGCACCCGCCAGCAGTTGCGGCGATGGATGGTGGCGATGGATGCTGCCGACCTGCGGCAGGCGGTTGAGATCAGCCATTATGAATTGATCAAGGACCTCAACTGGTACATCCGCCGGGGAGGATCAAATCCAGAAGTCGGCCAATACTTGCTTGAAGCGTGGTGCTACATGCTGGCGACCGCCACCCCGCATCTAGCCGAGGAATGGTGGTCGTGCCTTGCCGATGGCGGGCTCAATGCGGCACGAATAATGCCTCATGGATTTGGTGAGGCTGAAGCCGGTGATGACGGAATCTTGGCCCATGAGATTTACCTACGGCAATTTCTTGAGGTGGCGCGTAACACCAAACGAATGGCTGAGCGCCATCTTAAGCAGGCACCGACCAAGGCCATTACCCAGACCACCGAGGACTGGAAGACCGATTTGGCACTCTCGGCACTGCGCTTCATCGCCGATGGCGGCGACGTCAAGCAATTCCAGAAAGTGCTGATTGCAAAACCATATGCTCAGGGTGAGCAAAAAGGTGCAGTCATAACTTTCTGGCGTAAGAAAATGTTGCCCCAGGTTTTCAAGTGGTCGGATGAGGAGCGGGCTCTACTGCTCGGCGGGCTCGATGAGAGTTCGATTCTGCGCCTCAACTCAAAGTTCATCTGTGCAGAACTGGAATTACAGGAATTCGTCGTCTGGAAATTCGGTGAAAATGAAGATGAAGGCGGACGAGGAGGATATGCTTTTCCCTTACGGCCAAGTTTGACCTTTACTTAATAATGACACTTGCTGGTTGATTCCGCTACGGAATTGCTTGAAAAAGGATGAAGTCGTCGCCCTTCACATGCAACTACGTTCGGTAATACTGAATTTGTTCATCGCCGCAATGCTGACCTCTACCGCTTGGGTGATGGCAATCGAGTTCTCCTCATTTGAAGATGGCCTCATCGAAGAAACTCAATCTCGGGATGCCAGCGCCCGCTCACCTCTATCCTGGTCATTATCTGCGGGTGGTTTTGAGGATGACTCGGTCACTGGAATAGCCACTGCAAGCGATGGTTCAATCTACGTTTCTGGCAACTTCATGTCGAGCATGATGTTTGGCGACGATGGTGGATTGCAGGCGACAGGACTACAAAACGATGAGGATTTCTTCATCGCCAAGGCATTCCCCAACGGTACTTGGGATTGGATGGTAGGTGGCGGTACCGACATCGGTGTCGACACGGTTGCCGGAATCGCTTTGGACAGCAATGAAGATATCATCATCACCGGCCTATATTGCTCTGGAACCGCTGGCGTGGCCTGCGAGATGAGCCTTGGAAGCCTTACGGCACTGAGCAAAGGACAGGATGATGATGAAGGCAATGTCTTCGTCGCTAAATTATCCTCAAGCGGGGCTTGGCTATGGGTAGAATCTGTCGGCACCGTCAATGACGAGATGGCACTCAATGTCGTCGTCGACTCAAATGACAATATCTTTGTCTCACTGCTCTTCCGTGGCATGCTCAATGTCGGCTCCAGCACCATCCCTTCGGGGGGAGACTCCTACTCCCTCGCGATCGCAAAACTCACCAGTTCACAGGTCTGGGAGTGGGCCGTTGGTGGATTCGCTGGCGGAGAAGCCGGTTTCGAGCCATTTGGAGGTCTATGTCTCGGCCCGATGGATGAGGTCTATTTCGCTGGCTCCTTCCTCGGTGATATCATGCTTCACCCGATGTCACTGACCAGTGCCGGGGGTGCTGACGTGATCATCTCTCATATCACCGATAACGGTTCGTGGGGCTGGAGTTATAGTGCCGGAGGGGTCAATGATGACTGGGGTACCGGATGTGTTGTCGATAGTAATGGCACGGTCTTCACCTCGGGCGCATTCCAAGACACAGCTAGTTTCGGTGATGGCTCATACGTCGTCAGCAATGGCTGGTTCGACCTCTTCGTTGCCACTTCCGCCGCTGACGGAAACTGGAGCAACGTCACCAGCGCTGGCGGCAGTGGCTATGAATCGATAGACAGCATGGTGGTCACAGCCAATGACGATATCTTGATGTTGGGTAAACTTTCAAGTTCGTTCTTCCTCGGGAGCGAGAACCTTTCGACCTCTGGCGGTGATGATATCCTACTCGCCCAGATGGATAACTCCGGAAATTGGAACTGGGGTATCACCGCTGGTGGTCCGGGCAATGATTACGGAATCGACATTACCTTGGATGAGACCGGCTCAGCGGTCAGTGTCGTGAACTACCACTTGACCGCAACCTTCTCCGGCTCCCAGAATACCAGTATAGGCTATACCGACCTGGCGATTTGGGGATATTCCAAGGATTTAGATGGCGACGGAATCACCGATGGTTCCGACAACTGCCCCAGCGATGCAAATCCTGACCAGGCCGACTACGATGAGGATGGTATGGGTGATGCCTGCGACGATGACCTCGACAATGATGGCCTGGCAAATGATGATGATGATTGTGATATGGGCGCAACCGGTTGGTTTTCCGATAATAATTCCGATCACGATGGTGACGGCTGTCTCGATGCATCGGATGAAGACCCAGATGACGACAATGACGGAGTACTCGACGATCATCCCGACATCTGCCCGAAAGGTCCTGTCGGATGGATTTCAAATGCCAGCAATGATGAAAATACCGATGGCTGTGAAGACGTTGATACCGATGACGATGGATTGGTCGACCAATTGGACAACTGCGCCAATTTATCCAATCCCGACCAAGCCGACCTAGACGACGATGGAATCGGCGATGTCTGTGATGATGACGAAGATGGGGATGGTATCGACAACGATGTCGATTCCTGCCCACGGGGATTATTCGGCTGGATTTCAGGTATCGATAACGATAATGATGCCGACGGCTGTCGTGACGACTCCGAGGATAATGACGACGATAACGATGGTATTCCCGACCTGACCGATGATTGCCCTGATGGGGTGACCGATTGGACCGCGGATCTCGCAACCGACTACGATAGTGATGGGTGCAAGGATTCGGTTGAGGATGATGATGACGATGCCGATGGCTATAACGACTCGGTCGATAGGTGCCCCTTAGGTGAAAAGTTTCCTTCAGGTGTGGGTCAGGATTGGGATGAAGATGGTTGTAATGATCAACTTGAAGATGATGATGATGATAACGACAATGTCCTCGACGGCGCCGACGATTGTCTGAAAACGCCACTTGACGCCGATGTCGATGCCAATGGTTGCGCCGCCTCCCAGAGAGATGGTGATAATGACGGTGTCTATGATGATGCTGACCAATGTGTCAACACCCCGGCACTTACCCCTGTCGATGTGCTCGGATGTACCAAAGAGGTCTCGCCGGGAACCGATGGAGATGGTGGTGGTGACCAAACCTCTGGTAATGACGATGAGGTTGCCGGTGACGCCGGCATCACCGAGGACAATTTGATGTACATCGTAGCGGGAATAGTAGCATTACTGGTCGTCGCCGCAGCGGTGGTCGCATGGCTGGGTAATAAGACCCCGGCACCTCGACCCGCGGGTAAGACTCAGCCCGATGGTTTTGTTGGTGGCGGGCAAGGGGATGAATCTCAATCCACCACTTCCGATGCGCATGAGACTGATGATGAATCGGTTGATGAGGGGTCGGGAGAGGAAGGGGCTGGAGGGTCATCGGAAGACTACCAATGGACTGATGAGGAATTGCTGGGCGCCGGATGGACACCAGAACAAATCGCCGCTCGCCATGGTTGATGAGGACTTAATATCAGTCATCTCAAAGCCAAATCATCACCGCTTATCGCCAACCCATAACAGGCCCTATGTTCAAAAGCGTTCATCTCAGGGCTAAGACCGAGGGATTCCATGGGCGCCAACGATAGCCGAAGAAATCGACGGCCACAGCGCGGTAATAAGAAGCGGAGAGCGAGTAGATATGGCGGTGCCCCTCGTGCCGCTCTGCTGGAGAGATATGCGGAATATGATGCGGATGCTTGTGCCGCCGCCATCGCTCGTTTTACCCGCAAACCTCTACCCATGGCCTTTCCCGAAAACCTGACTCCACAACGCCATGACTTGGTCTGGAGCAATTCGCCAGTTCCCTTGGCCGATGAGGAGACCGCTTCCAAAGTGGTGATCAAAAGAGGGGAGTTCGGTTATCTACCTGATTCGCGGGTCGAGGACATCGCTCAAGCCCTGAAGGAAAATCAAATCAATACCGATCAAGCGCTTTCACTTCGCTCGGCCCTATTACAGGAGAAGACGGTCTACGGTCATCACCGCCTACAGCGCCAAGCCAAAGATATCTTGCGGCTGTATGAAGAAGGGGTTGGGGTTCTCGACCTATCGCAGAGATACGATGCCCCCCCGGTGAATACCTTCCGGGCGATTCTCTCAGCCCGCGGATGGTCTAAAGCGCGCATTAAAGATGCTCTAAAAACCCCTGGGAAGAAATTGTCCAAACGGGATGTTAAAGAATTCACCAAGGCCGAAGAAGCCGACCGGGTCTCAAACGTCGACCAGAGTGAGACCCACGACCGGGCCGAACTGTTCGAGGACATCCTCTGCGATTGGTTCAGTGAGAACGGGGTACAATTTCGCCGCCAGAGTGAGATGGTCAAAGAACAGACCAGTGAACATGGACGCCCGATCCGTACGCCCGACCTACTGATTCTCGATGATGTGCGTATCAACGGCCAACCGGTGGCTTGGATTGACGCCAAGCATTTCTATGGTGCCGACGTCTCGTTCCAGCGCAAGAAAACCGGTAAGCAGACTGCACGTTATGTTGAGGAATGGGGACAGGGGGCAATCGTTTATCGGCATGGTTTCTGCGAGAATGTCCACATTCCCGGAACCGTACTACTAGATTCCAGTCCGCTCGATCTGTCGCGCCTTTTTGAGGATTGAGCGGTCATTCCAGTTTGATGATGATATCCTGGCCAGTGACAAATATGTGGTTCTCATAATCCTCGACCGCAACACCATCGACAGTCAGCGTAATCGACTCTCCTGGGCCGACTGTAGCATCCAGCAACTGAGTTTCACTCAATGGCTCGTCCCAGATTGTGAAGAAGTGTTCGAGGCGCGCTTCCATTTCCCCTGGTGTCTCAATATGCAAGGTACCATCATCGCCATGGGTATGGATTCCACGCATGCAGGCCGAAGTTACTCCGGTACTTGCCGGGATTGTTCGTTCCTCGCCACGAATACTGATCTCAAGATTTGTGTGGTGGTGGGTAAGGTCCTCGGAATGTGATTGTAGACAGACATCGAGAATACGATTATCTTCATCACTACCTATATCCCCTACATCATCCACTTCATCTTCTTGCGACGACAATTGTGCGCCGGCAATGATGAGTGCTAGGCCGACCATGGTTACAACCAGTATCCAACCCAGATTCGCCATGTTGTACGGACCGAGCCGACACGAATAACATCACCCACTCAAATATTTGTTCGCAGGTAATCCAAACCGAATGCTTCTAACTGGACGGTGATGCTCAGCAACTCTTCTTCACATTGGCTACTCTCAAGAGAAATCGGTAGGATTGCAACGCTGGTGCCGAGCATACATAATCTCGCCACATGACTCTCGGTCCGACCGACGGAAGAGATTGCTGCCTCGACTTTGTTCAACAATCTTCGCCGGGTTTCCTCGCCGTACAAGCCTGAAGTCTGTGCGAAAATATCTGATTCGAGCAGTAGTTCAGCCCACTTATCCTCATTCCACCCGCCTTGGCGTAAGCGGCTGACTGCATCCTCGCCAGCGGCGGAGATTCGCAATTTCCAATCCGCATCGTCGATATAATCTCTGGTATGTTTCCCCTCCGTAGCAGCCCAAACCAGAATTAGCGAAAGCGCGACATTGAATCCAACCGCCTGGCCGTGCGAACCCGGCGCCCCGGGCTCGAGACGAAGTTCCACCCCTCCCACTGATGATGCCAATACATCACCCAATCCCGAAGATAGTTTGCGCTCGACGCGATGGGCGAGACGGCTCGCTAGGTCGAACTCACCCAGGTCGATATCACCCGAGATGGGATTACCGGTTCCGCTGACCCCTTCTCCACCGGCCGCACCGATACTACCTGCCGCCGCCAGCAGAGCGCGCGCCGCCGCCAGCAGACCTGCGGCGGACATCCCGAATCCCTGACTACGAGGTAGTTCCAGCACCACCTCTAGTCCAATCCGAAGCCCGTCCGCACTGAATTTCCCGCTAGACTGTAGCTCTTCTATTAACACCAGATACGGCTCAAGACACTCAATCGGTGCGACTGAGCCATCGTGGTCGAATACCGCGATTTCGAATACCGGTTCATCTTCAGTGCCCACCTCATCAGCCCGCCCACCATCTGCAAGTAGTTCGATCAAAGCGGTGGCCTCGGCGCCTTGCTGGAGACAGAAACCGGCGCCACGACTGCCTTGGGCCTCGGGATCATCAATATCATCGTGGATGCTGAAAATAAGTGTTACATGCCCACCGGCACGCGCTACCGCTTTGGCCACTCATCCTCCACCTTACGGATGCCTCGGGTAAAGAATACTAGGACTTACCGACCCGAATGCCCGAGGATCTGGGGCAATGGACGGAAAGTGTTCAAGCCAGTGCCATATCGAGTTCTTCGGAGATTCGGACGAAGCGATCGGAGAGTTCCTCACAGGCTCGGTTGAATACCTCTTCGGGTCTGAGGGCGCCATCGGTCTCGTAGGTGAAAATGAATTCACCGGCGACTTCCTCCAATACAATGGCATCGTCAAAGTCGGTGTCGCGGTTGGTGCCACGGCTGACGTGTGCCAGGGCGCGGCGGATTTCCTCGACCGTGTCGATATCATCGATCACGCCATCCTTGCCGAATAACTTTGCATCGATGGCGCGCCCGTCTTCGGTGGTGAGGTCGAGGTCGAAAAGCACCTTTGACTTCTTACCCTTGGTCATTAATCGGGCAATTTCACGCTGATAGAAGGCGACACCGGAGGCGGGGATGAACTTGGCATGCTCGCTACCGCGCCCGATTACCGCATAGGCGTAGAATTCCAGGTATTGGCCGCGGATGACCGTGGTCAGCGGGATGCCTTTGTACTGCTCGGGAATCTGCAGATCGACCTCGCCGAGAACGTTGAGGTCACCGGCTCGCACGACGATGAATTCTTCCTCGCTGTCCTTAGAAGGTCCACGTACACTGCAATGATAGATGATCTGCGACGCAGGACTACCCCACTGATCTTCGGGCAGACCCTCGTTGGCCGGGTCTTCCTCAGGGAAACAGAAACGGTCGTAATAGGTTGGAATCGGTAGCATTGCCAGACGGTGGGCAATGACCTCATCGGGAAGGACGTTTATCGACTCGTAACTCTCACCATTATCTTCAATCAAGCCCATCTCAAAGCGCACCCGGCTGATGGCCATCTTCGGCACATCTGAGAGGATAGTGCGGCGTAGTGCGTTGACCTCTGAGGTCTTAGCATCCTTGAGGAGGATTTGAATCTTATTGCCTTCGTTGGTTATAATCTCTGCCTTCATCAATAATTCCTCCGCTCAGACTCGGCGGCCACGGCGGCCACCCTTCTTCTTCGTACCATCATGTGGTATAGGAGTTACGTCTTCGATTCTGGTGATCGACATGCCGGCACGGGTCATCGCTCGAATAGCCGCTTGAGCACCGGGTCCGGTATTGGGTGACTTGTTGCCACCTGGGGCGCGATACTTGACGATGACCTGAGTGAAATCGCGCGCTTTGAGCATATCAGCGAGGCGCTCAGCAGCACGGGTGGCGGCGAACTGACCACCGCTGTCCTTGCCGCTCTTGACCATCTGGCCGCCACTGCACTTGGCGATGGTCTCGGCACCGGTAAGGTCGGTGGCGGTCATCAATACGTTGTTGTACGAACTGTAGATGTTGACTATGGCCTTGCGCGACATCACTGGTCACCCCCTTCGGGCTGGTCTGGAGTTGGTTCAGCGGCCGTCTCAGTCACTGGCTCAGCCACTGGCTCAGCCACTGGCTCAGCCACCGGTTCAGCCACCGGTTCAGCCACCATGGTGCTCTCGGATGATGGTGCCGCGGCGGCACGCTCGGCGATGACTTCGGCATCGCTCTTTACGAAAACCTCACCCATCTCAACCGGTTCTTCCTCACCATATTCAGCGGTCGAGCGCAGGGTCTCTATATCTTGACGAATACTGTGGTTCGGATTGGATAGTACCGAGCGAGAGACGTAGGTGATATTCTCCTCCTCTTCGCGGCTGACCGGATATGCCGGGATGGTCACCTTCTGCTCACCGATGGAGATGTGGCCATGGGTGATGAGTTGGCGCGCCTGCTTGTGTGAGACCGCAAGCCCCTTCAAACGTACCAAGGTCTGGAGACGGCGTCCAAGCATATCTTCGACCGATAACTCGAGAATATTATCCAAGGTCGCTCCATCTGGAATCAACCCCTTATTGTATAGCGAACGTAGCAGGTCATCGTACTCACGCATCAAGTGCGGCTCGGGCGAGGCGGCGCGACTGATGAGTTTCATCGCCTGATGACGGTGGCGGCGAAGGGCTGAGTTGGCCTTCCATATCTCACGGACGTTCTTCAGCCCGTGATTGGCCTTGATGGCGTGCTCTTCCTTGATTCGGGCACTCTTCCAAGGATGGGTCGGTGAATCGTACTTCTTACGAGAAAACTTTGGATGACCCATCTTATCCCACCTCACTTACTTCTCTGCACACCAAGGGTAAGACCACTGCGGCCATTACTGCGCCCACGCTGACCGCGTACCTTGTTACCGCTGGCGTGGCGCACACCGCGGTAAGCCTTGGTCGCTCGCAGACGTCCGATATCATCTCCGGTGGTCAACTTGACATCCATGCCGAAGAGATGGTAATCATCTCCGGTCTCGATATCACGCTGCCGGTTGAGCATCCAGTTAGGAGTATTCTCGGCATAGGATTCGATGACGCTGCGGAGAGTCTCCTGCTCCTGCGAGGAAAGATGCCCGGCCAACTTCTTCGGGCTCAGCCCGGAGATGCCGCAGATTGTCGAGGCGGTGCGGATGCCGATACCCCTTACCGAGGTCAGTGCCACCGCCAAGGTTTTCAGGCCGTCAACATCGCTATCAGCTATTCGAATGATGTAGGAGAAATCATCTCCCAACTCGCTATCCTGCTTCTTTGACACTCGACAACCTCGGGCTTCTCGGCGATGAATTCTACCTGCGGACTACGTCCGGCCAACCGCCCGACTAAAACCCCCTATATCAAGACCGCGATGTGCAAATGCGATACCTCGGCGCGGAAAGGCGCTCAGTGGGCATCTTTTCCGTCACCATCCCAGCACTTATTCGCGGCAGATGAAAAGCCGTGAGGATGATGGGTCGCAGAGCACGAATCCTGACCTTGTCCCACCCTTTCCGCTCAGCATTCTGTGCAGAGCGGCCTGGACCAGCGGCTGAATCTCAGGGTCGAGCGGGGCCCGAATCGTCACCGAGCGCAACTTGTTCTCAACCGCAATATCGGCGAGCAATGGGACGTTTTCAAGGTTGATCTCCATGCTGATGATGGCGACGATGCACCCACTGGTCTGCACCAGTAGCGATTCGCCATCAGTTTCAACATCCAGCCGTTTGCGATGGGCTATCACCGGCCTGCGACCCCCTCTCTCAAACCACCTGAATCGCTCCTGCTGTGGCAGTACCGTAGCCAACCATTGCGCCGCCAATCCACTCGATATCAGGGCGGCATCGAGAATCGTGAGATACTCCCCGACCCGAGGTAGGGGGCGCGCCGAGCCCGGCGGGGGGGGTGGTGAATCGGTCGAGGTGGTGGGGTGGTCGCTGCAAGTTTCTTCCCTCGGGTACGAATCGACCACGATTATTGCCGCTTGCTGTGAACTTGGTGGTATCCTGACGTAGCGAGTCTCGACCCCGGGGCTTGAGGCCGCACCGAGCCATAATGAGAGACGGTCGATTCTACCCCCGCCGCGCGATGTCCATTCCCAGGTTCTTGCCAGCCCTGGCCACTGTTCTTCGACCATGGCCTCGACCTCAAAACACTGTGAATCCGATAATCTGGGCGAGAGGTCGAGCAATAGCGCTGGGCCACGCTCGGTCACTGCAAGGTGTTCGGCCCAGGCTTTGAAAATCCGGCCTAGTTGCGGCGACATCTCAGCCAGTGCATGGGTCTGACTATTCTGTGGCCGCGCCGGGTCGAGTTGCAGCATTCCAATCGCCACCTCCCCCGCTACTGCCATCGCCCCGATGGAATCGATGCCGTCGCCGACCAGCACCTGGGATGATGCCAGCCATGGCGCTTCTTCACTGCGCTCAAAGGTCCCGACCCGCCACATGTTTGCCGCCGCCGAGAGTGCCACCACTTCATCGCTCTCGATACCCAGGCCAGCCCTCTGTGTCGCCATCATATGGGCTGCCAATTGAATCCCTGAACCGCATGCGGGATCGAGTATCACCCCTTCAGGCAATTCCAATTCGGCCAGCCGTCCGGCCCGCTCAAGCGCAACCTGCCAAGGGGTTGCCAGAGGTGCTGCATTGGGATGGAGGTGAAATTTGACCCCTCCTGTCACCTTGTCCATGGCCACCAATGGGCCCGCCGCCTCACCCCCGTGCTGAGGAGAAATCACCCGGTGCGTCATCGAATCACTCGACTATGTCCGACAGGCGGATCAGCGCCTCAAATGGTATCCCGGCGGCAGCGAATGTTTCGGCCCCACCCTCCTCGCGGTCGACCACGGTGATGACGGCGATGACTTCGCACGGGGTGGTCTGATGTAATTGTTCGACCGCTTTCAGGGCCGAGCCACCGGTGGTCGTAACATCTTCAAGCACTACGATTCGCCCGCCACCCATGATTCCGCTACCTTCGATTCCCGGAGGATTCTTGGTCTTCCTCCCACCGCGACCCTTCGGTTCTTTGCGCACCATGAATCCATGGCGGTGGCAGTCCACTCCAGCTGTAGCCACGGCGATAGCGGTCAGTGGCACTGCCCCCAGTTCGAGCCCACCGACGAAATCAGGCGCCAGTGCATCGAGGCGTTGGTTGAGCAATTGGCCCAATAGAACGCTACCCTCGGGATGCATCATCAATGGTTTCAAGTCGAAGAAATGAGGTGATTGTCGTCCACTTGTGAGGGTGAATAGCTCGTTATCCGAGTGCATGTAGGAGAGTTCCTTGACATACTCGAGCAATCGCTGCCAACCGGGCTCACCACGCAATCCATCCTCGGCCCCCATGACTCTCCCGACCTCGGTATTGCAGGGTGGTGAATGAACCTTATCGCCTAAACGGTTGCCATGGATGAAGTGTTGGGGTCGTCGGTGGAATCCGAGGTGTAGTGGGTGACGTAGGGATGATAAACGGCCGTCGACGAACACTTGAAGCAAGGCTCGGAGAGATTCAATGTCAGGACGTGAAGAACTTCTGGCCCGCGACGGAGAGCGTCTGGCCAAGGAGATGAAGAACTACCAGACCTGGCTCGACGAACACGCCGAAGAATGCTATCAATTGGCGCAAAGGGCGCGCCAAAAAGGGCTCGACCATACCTATGAGGTCGAGATACCGCGCGCCTCTGATCTCGCCAGCCGCACCGAGAAATTACTCATCAATCACCTCGGTGGGATCGAGATCGCCGCCGATATCCGCACCATGCTCAAGGTGAGTGACCGTGAGACTACGGCGATATCCATGGCTCAGAAAGTGGCTCGCCGTTTCCGCGATGATGGCCATGATACGGTCAAGTCAATCGATGTCGGCCTGAGGGTCGGCCTAGCCATTCTCACCGAAGCGGTACTGGTCGCTCCACTCGAGGGGATAAGCGAGGTCAGGATCTTGCACAATCTCGATGGTTCGCCTTTTCTCAGCCTGTATTTCGCCGGCCCGATACGCGCTGCTGGCGGTACCGCACAAGCCCTGGCCGTACTCATCGGCGATATGATTCGCCGAGATTTGGGCATCGGGCCGTACCTGCCGACTACCCCTGAGGTTGAACGGGTCAAGGAGGAATTCGGCCTCTATCGCGGAAATCTGCAATATCGCCCACCCCCGGACGAGGTCGACACCATCGTACGAGCCTGCCCGGTGATGATCAATGGAGAGTCAACAGAATCTATCGAATGCAGTGGTTTTGGCGAGTGTAGAAATGTCGACGATGCAAGGATTCGCGGCGGTGTCCTGCTGGTTATCGGCGAGGGCTTATGCCTCAAGGCACCTAAGATTCAAAAGCACACCGAGCGCTTGAAAGTACCGGGATGGGAATTCATCTCGGCTTTCGCCGCCAAGGGGAGTGATGATTCTGGCAACGGTATTGTCGCCCGCCGCCAAATCAAGCCGGTGCGCAAATTCATGAACGACATCATCGCTGGCCGTCCGGTCTTCGGCGAGCCCTCAAAACCAGGTGGGTTTCGCCTCAGGTATGGCCGGCCGAGAACTTCGGGGCTGGCCGCGGGCTCGCTGAATCCGGTCAGCATGCGGGCGATGGACGACTTCCTCGCAGTCGGCACGCAGATGAAAATCGAGCGCCCCGGCAAAGCCTGCGCCGTGACCCCTTGCGATGAGGCCGATGGCCCTTGGCTACTGCTTGAGGATGGTAGATTCCTGCGCGTCGATGACGAGGCAACCTGGGAGAGAGTGGGGGGCGAGACTCTGATGATCTGGGATAATGGTGAGTTGGTGCTCGGCTTCGGCGAATTCCTTGAAAATAACAAGAAACTGGTTCCCTCGGCATATAGTAATGACTGGTGGGCCAGCGACCTGCTGGATTCATTGGATGACAAAGGCTTGCTGGACTTCGTCGACATCACCGGCCTGTCACGGGAAAAGTTACCCGCTGGTGCTCCAGCCGGCACTTCCAGTGGTGGTATCGAGGCTACCCGCAGGGCTTGGCACCAATTCCTGCGGGCGCTGACCCTTGACTGGCACCAAGCCGAAGCCATAGCCCAGAGGTTCGCCACCTCTTTGCCACCACCTCACAACCCCTGGTGGTCCGACCTGCCGCTGGAATGGATTGAACCGATGTTGACGATACTGCAACGAGCGCAGGTCGATGATGACGCTTTGCGAATCATCGGTGGGGTTGAGGGTTGGGACCCATCTCCATTGCAACAGTTTCAATTCGAGGATTTCCAAGGTGAGATGCCGGGCCCTGAATTCCACTTATGTGAACCACTGCTCGACGAAAAAATCGCAGAAATGGAGACCCTGCGGGTACACGGCTTACCCAAGGCATTCGCGCTGGTGTTGGGGCTGGCCCATCACCACGAAGGTGATGACCTGCTAATCACCTCAGGCTGGGAAGCGATGCTGGAGGGCTTGGGCCTCGGTGAGCAGAATGGCAAGATTGAGCAGATTGTCGATGCTGGCATACACCTGCGGGCACGCAGTGAAAAATTAGTGCAGATTGCCGAATTACTGAAGCGGGAAGCGGAGCGCCGGCACACCCTCGATGCGGAGAGGGCACGGATTCGTATCTCCGCTGAAACCGATTCTCGGCAAAAAGGCTACAATATCGAGGATACCGAGAGAATGGGTAAGGAGGCGATGGATGAAGTTCTCGACCCGGGGCCGGAAAACCCGATATTGCTCGAGGATGCTTTTGTCCTTGAGGATGAGCATCGAGTCGATGGCGCCATTTGGTTGGTACGAAAAACCAGCGACCTCCGCTGGCAACACTCGGCACCGGTGCGCATCGGCACCAGGATGGCAAGACCGGAAAAAGCCGCACCACGGGAAATGCGCCCGGCGGTCCATTCACTATTCCCCATCGGAATGGCCGGTGGGCCACAACGGCGGCTTTCGGTCGCGGCCGATAAGGGCACTCTACGAGTTCAGTTACGCAAGCTATTCTGTGTGAAATGTGGCGCCTCCTCGGGCATGCTGGCCTGTATCGCCCAAACCGTCCCCGGCGAGGTCTGCGGTGGGCGCTGCGAGCCGCGCACCGAGACCGAAAACAGTAACGCCCGGCGAATGGGAGTGATGCAGTCATTACCGATTCAGAAGATAATCGATGCGGCGAGGGATAACCTTGGAATCCGCATGCCGCATATCGTCAAATGCGTCAAGGGATTGATGTCCAAGGGTCAGACCCCCGAGGCATTGGAAAAGGGCATCTTGCGCGCCGCACACGGGGTCTCGGTATTTCGTGACGGCACTATTCGCTTCGATATGTCCGATGTTCCGATTACCCATTTCCGCCCCCGAGAAATAAATGTCAGCATCGAGTGCTTACGCCAATTGGGCTATACCATCGATGTCGATGGGCGAGAACTTAGCGATGCTGAACAGATGCTCGAACTCTATCCCCAAGATTTAATCATCAGCCGGAGAGCCGAGGATTTCCTCCTGCGCACGACCCAATTCATCGACGACCTGTTGGTGAGATTCTATGGCCTTGAACCATTCTACAACTGCCATACCGCCGACGACCTCGTCGGTCACCTGACCATCGCCCTAGCGCCGCACACCAGCGGTGGGGTGCTGTCGCGTATCATCGGTTGGAGTGATTGCAGCGGCGGTTATGCCCACCCGTTATTCCACGCCTCAAAACGCAGAAATTGTGACGGCGATGAGGATGCGATTATGATGTTGCTCGATGGTCTGTTGAATTTCAGCCGCGAGATTCTCCCCGCCAATCGCGGCGGGCAGATGGATGCACCACTGGTCCTGACCACGCGCATCAACCCGACCGAGGTCGACAAAGAGGCGCTCAATGTCGATTGTTCGTGGTACTACCCCCGCGCCTTCTACGAGGCCACCCTATCCCAACCCCATCCCAAGGATGTGCTCGACCTGGTCGACATCGTTGACGGCCGCATCAATACACCGCTCAGTCTGCGCGGCTATGGCTACACCCATGATTGCATTTCACTCGATGCCGGCCCGGCACTATCGGCCTACAAGACCCTTGAGACCATGGTCGACAAGATGAATGGTCAGTTGGAAATCGGCCGCAAACTTCGCGCCGTCGATGTCCGCACCGTCGCCAGCAGCGTGGTACGCTCGCATTTCCTTCCCGACCTGCGAGGAAATCTCGTCGCCTTCACCCGACAGAAGATTCGTTGTATGAAATGCGCCCACTCATATCGCCGCATGCCATTGGCAGGGAAATGTATCCAGATCAAGAAGGGCGGCGATGGTATGGCAGGCGCAGCGCTAGGAATAGCCGCCGATGATAATCGCCAATGCGGCGGAAATCTGGCCCTTACTGTCACCGAGGGAGCGGTGCGCAAATACATCAACGTCACCGGGCACGTCGTCAATACCTATGGCGTCGATAATTATACCAAGCAGAATATCGAATGGTTGGCAAAATCGGTCGAGAGCCTGTTCAACAATGACCGGGCGCGGCAAGCATCGCTATTCGACTTCATCTAGCCTATCCAACCCCTCTCGCTAGCCGATTAACCCCGCAAATGCGACCATCCAGCGAAAAATTATCGCTAGCCGAGTCACCCCGTCTGGACCGCCGTGACGGTCATCAAGCCCAGTTCGCTAATCGTCCATCAAATCGTAGATATCTCCAACTCGCTTGATTCTCTCATCCCGCTTGAGCGGCCCGCGCAGACCTTCCATCGTCCCTTCCTCCATCTCATCCAAGTCAGACATCTGCTCCTCAGCGAGTTCTATCTCAGCGGTCTGGTCATATTCGGACAATTCTGGTATCTTCTTACCGACCTGTGAATCGTCTTTGGGTTGGTCGACGAAGCCAGTTAAACTCATCTCACTCACCTCGGCCTGAATCCGGTCTTCCTCCTCCATCTCGGAATGGACTTTCTCCCAGACTCCCTTCTGGGCGATTTTGTGCTGGGCGGTCGGCTCGCTCAGGGCTTTGATTTTCTTCCTCGCCCGCCAGATTCCATCACCACCCAGCAATATAGCGACGACCAATCCTATCATATGCCCCTCGAATGAAATCGATTTCCACACCTTGAGGTGTAGATTCTGTTCGAAATCTGCACCGCTGTCCTCGGCCGTGAGAATCTTGTAATCCCCGGGCTCCAAGGAAAGATCAAAACCACCACAGTCCCCGCCCGACATACCATTCCAATCGGCCACCACCAAGCCACTTTCATCATATAATCTCCACCAGATTGTGGCGCTGGAATTATTTTGCCCGATTACATTTGAACAAGTGAACGAAACCGGCATCGATTTTCCTGTCGCGGTGATATCGGGAACTTCGAAAAAATGACTGCTGTGAAAGGCTGTATCTGGGTCATTGACCTCCCGCGTCGCCGACTGCGAGGTGACCAATAGCCAGCCAGCCTGCAAGCCGACGAGGAGGAAGACCGCGGCGAGGGTCGCTCGCCGCAGACGCTGGTGTGCCGCGGCCAACTCTTCGCCATCATCACCGCTCGTCATCACCGAACCCCAGATGGTCGAGTATCTTAGCCATCCACCCCAATTTGCGTCGCTTGATGGCTTCGTCCGAGACTGCCGACCAGCGACCGAAAGTGTGCTCGTCATAGCCGACCGGAATCAGACGCTCAGGAGTTACCCCCATGGCCAACAGCAGACAGATGGCCCTGTCACCATCGGTGAACCCCCCAGGGTTGTACATCCCTTCCAGATCTTTTGATGTCTGATGGGTAAGAAAAATCGCTGGCGGGTTTCCATCACTCCAACGGTGGAGGGCCGAGGCGACCTCAGCGCGATTATCTCCGTGGGCATGCAGGGCGATGGGAACTTCTCGCTCGACCGCAAGTTGCAGATACGGCCACCCGTCGGCATCGCTGACCACCAGGGCCAGCCGAGCCCAATGGTCACCGCCCGCAACACCACCCGCAGGGTCGTCACCTTGGCCGACAGCGAGGTCGCAAACTGAGTCTAGTTCAGCGAGAATGCCGACACTGCCATCGGCGGCGACGAGGTGAGGCCCAAGTTCAGCCAATATTTCCAGTTCTCCTACTTCGACCGCCGCCCCGAGAACGACTACTGGGGCTTGGTCAGCGAGTAATTTATCCCGCACTGCAGTAAGCGTTTTCAAGCGATTATCTGCCGACCAGAAGGGGTGTATATCAGCCGCTTTGCGCACCGCCAGAGCACTGCCTAGGTCGTCTGACTCACACCATCCAAAGTCAGCGCGAATCTGCTCCTGCACATCGACCAACCAAGCAGAAACCGGGGCGAGCACGCCTGTGCGAGGCATACGTCCCTCATCATCAGTACTACGGCTATGCTTCAAGAACCCTCGACACCCTTGCCCAACCATGGCAATGCCATTGCAGGTGCCGGTCATCGACGATGACGTCATCTTGGCGCGTTATCCCTTCCTCCCCCAATCCAGTGCTTATCAACGCCGACTCGCAGGCGATAACGACATCACCCTCGACGTCCTTCTCGACTCGGAGAGAATGGATGAAACCCGCACCAGGGGGCGATTGCGTTTGGTCGAGTCGATTGGCAACAAAGGCGGTGTGGACGCGATGGCGATGCGTGATATCCACACCGAAGAGGGGCGATTATTGGAATCATTCTCTTACTCCTATGCTCGACTCATCGTCTGCGCTTCGGAACAAGAGGTGTTGATTTCCCGCTGGGCGCAAGCCGAAGCCGAGCGTGCCGAGAGGTTGCTCTGCGTGGATGATGTGGCATTACCGATAATCGCCCGCACCTACCTCTCACAAATCGAAAAAGTTGCCGCCAAGACCGCCGCCGCCAACCTCGGTACCACCAACCCTCAATCCAGCACCGGCTCCACTGGCCAAGCCAAGCCGGGAGGGCGGGGGGGAATCAGCGACGAGGTCTGGCAGGTCGGGCTTGCTGATTTCATCGAAATCTGCCCTCGCATCACCGGTGAGCGCTGGCGCCTCATCAACCATGAAGTCAATGGTGGTAAGGTAATCTTGGGCGATCGACGGATGGGTAGCCAGCAACAACTCGCCCGCCTGTTGCGCGAACGTATCAAGGAACAGATAATGGCCGATGCTTTGCGGCGGATGACCGAGGTCACAGATGAGCTCGCGGTGCGACTTGCAGATGCGGTCGGAATGGCCACCACCCTGATTCAGCAAGCCTCGAGTGAGCGTCTGGAGTTGAGCGGGGTAGAGCAGGATGATTGGCCACCATGTATGCGTAAAGCGGTGCGCGAGTTGGAGGCCGGCATCAACGTCAATCACTTCGGCCGGCTCTTCCTCGCTTCGATTTCTGCCACCATCGGCCTGCCTAAGGAAACCTGTGCCGGGTTCTTCATCAACGCCCCGGACTACAATCCGAAGACCACCACCTACCAGATAGGCCATGTCTACGACCGCGCTTACACCCCGGCAGGGTGTGCAAAACTCAAGTTGAATGCCTGCTGTGCGGTGCAACCCGGCGATGACCGGTTGTGCGACCAGCCGTGGCTCGACCATCCGATGAAGTATCTACGCTCACAACAGCGCTGGCGGTTGCGTGACGCTGCCGCTAAGGCAGATGAGGAGGACCGTGTTGGCCAGAGTGATACCACCACCACCGAAGACCGGCCGTCGTAACAAATACCCAGTGGCCTTCGGTGGACAACTTTCATGGTTCTTCATCGACTGAGTTGGGTCATGAGCCAAGGAAACCTGACGATTGAGAATACCCCGCAATTACTCATGTTCATGCGTCTATGGATGTCTAGTGGGCCGATGGTCCTCTCAACCGTCGAGGGAATTTGCCAAATAAGCAGCGAAAAGAAAATCGAGTTGCCAGAGATTCAAGGAAGGGATTTTTCCAGCGAATTACGCACTTTTTACACCGTCTTCGGTGAATTGATAGATAGACTCGCTTGAATAGAGGCCACCGAGGCGATGGTTGATATTGGAGGGGGGGTTTACGCTAATCGAGCCAACGGCTCAGAGGTGAGCGCATCGTCCGTATTATCGTACTGACCGTCGACCGCGACAATGACCTCGGGATAAAAGCCGCAATACGCGGCCCGGTAATAGGCCGGCGAAATGTATTGACCGCCGCTCTCAAATTAGGAATTGCCGACCCGGAGGAAAGCGATACCAACGCGATTCTCGGGGCGCTGAACCAACACGACAACTTGGCTGAAAGTTGTGAGAGTGGCGACGCGGTGGAAGTCGCCATCCTGACCGGGGACGAGAAGGTCGGTACCCGTTCGGACCGGGCCATCGCGGCGCAACTCGAGGAAGTGGTTGCACAATTCCAACCAGACCGGGCAATCCTGGTGACCGATGGTGCCGAAGATGAGTCGGTCCTACCGATTCTACAGAGTCAGGTGCGAATCGACCACGTGCAGAAGATCATCGTCAAACAATCGAAGGGTATCGAGGGCACCTACTACTACATCGTCAAAGCGCTTGAAGACCCGAAGTGGCGGGCCAAGATGCTGGTTCCTCTCGCTATCGTGTTGATGATTTTCGGCCTCGGAATCATGCTCCCTCCTGAATTGGGTGGTGACATTCTAATCGGTGGCCTACCGTTTTTCGTCGGCTTCTGGCTGCTGTTCAAGGGGTTGGGGTTGGAAGCGAATGTCGCCCGGGTGATGTCGGAGATGCGCGAGAATACCGATGCCGCGTTCTTCTCCTCACTGATGTGGGCCGGGGCGGTATTCTCATCGGTCTTCGCGGTCGCCAATGCTTTTTCTGAATATAATGATGAGCTCGAAGCCGGTTCGCGCAGCAGTGTGCTCTACCTCTCCTCCTTCCACAGTGCTCTGGCTTGGGTCGTCATCGTATTCCTTCTGATTATCGGTGGCCTGTTACTGCTGCGTCTGCGGCGGGGCCAGTTCTCCGGCCGTGCCTTTGTGCTTGCTGCCGGAGGAATGGTGGTCTATTCATTCCTCAACACCGGGTTGGAAATCACCATTCAGGTGCTCAAGGGCTCGGACTATGAATTCGATGTCAGACGAATCCTGCAGGACGGAACCGTGCCGATTGCGTGGCTGTTCGTTCTGTGGTTGACCCTGCTCATCGTCAAGACCGTGCAACAACGACAATCCAGTTCAGAGAAATACTGGGGAATCTGACCCGGCCCCCCACTACAACCGCAAGTTCCAACTCAGTGAATGAGCCGATGCGTCCAAGTATCCGGTCACCACTCAGTTTTCAAATAGTGATTCGGTAGCACAATTCGGGCAGGTGATCTTGATCGGCCGGGTCGAGGGAATTCCCAGCGGTGCACTGCAGGCCGGGCACAGAATCGCCTGAGTGACCCCGGATTGGCGCTCTCCACCTTCGACGCTGGGGTCGTAGCGCATGTGTAATTTGGATGGGTCGTCTATATACTGCGGCGAGGATGGTGTTAAGTGCTGACCGGATTGTCCGACCTGGCCAGTCGTATCACCGGGAATGGTAAATTCATCGATGGCATTTTGCTGCGACTCTGCCATCTCGGTCGGCGGCATCACCCCGCGCTGGATGAAGACGCTGAGCTCGGCCTCGAGTTGGGCAACCTCGATACCGTGCTCTCGGGCGATTTTATCCAGCGCCAGCATCTGGTCATAGCCATCCATGGAATGCAGTGAATGGAGCACGCTATCGGGTACTGCCATGAACTGCGCTCACCACTATCTCTCATCAGCGTTTGGGGTTCAAGTTTCTCCATTTCTTCAACTAAGCCATCAAGCCTTGGCGCGGTGATTATCTATCGCACCAACAGGTGCAGTCCTTAAATAGGAAAGTTCGTGCGCCGGGGATGAGGAATATGGTTTCAACACGAGCGAAAAAGCGCGCTACTGCCGCTAAGTCTGCCGGTAATGGGATTCGTAGAATCACCTGTGGATTGGTGATGACCAAAGCCCATGCCGCCGTCAATACCGCCTCAGTATTCGACATTGTCCACGCCATCACCGAAAATAACTGGGACCATATCTTCATCGTCGATGCCGAAGGGGTGCCGATGGGACGTATCCACGCCGTCGATGTACTCAAGATAATCGCCAGGAAATCGGTCAACCGCAATGTCGCGTGGATGCACGCCACTCCGGCTACCCAACTAATCTTCATGCCGCCATTATCGGTGCGCGCATCGACCCCTCTGCTCAAGGCCGGAGCCCTGATGCTGGTCCACGACCTGAATCAACTGCCGGTGGTGGATGATGACGGCACCCTGATCGGAGTGGTCAGCCACTCGACCATGTCTCGTCACCTGCCACGTTTCCTGCTGTGATTGGATTACCTTCGCCTAACTGAATCTGTAGGGGGAAGGCAAAAGAAACGACCGCCGTGGTCGTCGACACCTGTGGATTGATAATGGGTCATAGGATCAACACTGAAAAATCACCGATGGGAGTATTATTCCTCGTCGTCCTGATCGACATGATCGGGCTTACTCTGGTAATCCCATTTCTCACCTACTTCGTCCAGGACCTGGCTCTCTCCGGTGGCATCACCAGCATCGGGGCACGCGACCTTTGGGTCGGCATCATCATCGCCGCATATTCGGCCGCACAATTCATTTTCACGCCGATACTGGGTGCCCTTTCAGACCGCTGGGGGAGGCGTCCAATCCTGATGTTCGGGTTGGCCTCAAACACGGTTTTCTTCACCGTCTTCGGGCTTTCCTCTAGTCTTACAATGGCCTTAATCGCACGCTTTTTAGCCGGTGCTGGAAATGGTAATATCGCCGTCGCCAAAGCCTACATCGGCGACATAAGTAGCCCGGGAGAGACCGCAGTAAGGATGGGGGCCATCGGAGCTGCATTTGGCCTGGGATTCATGATTGGGCCCTTAATCGGTGGGGTCCTATCCGACCCTGCGAGCACCTTTGGCGGCATGTTTGATACCCAGTTTTGGCGCAACTACCCCTATCTTTTACCCTGTTTATTCTGCAGTCTCTTATCACTTACCAGCCTGAGCATTGCGGCCCGGCGACTACCGGAGAGCATGCACCCAAAAAACCGTACAGGGCCTGCCGACTCGGCTCTTTCAGGTTTCAGCAAGATGATGAGTAATTCAGTCAAAGTACTTCGCATCCCGACGATTTCCACTTTGGTCATCATCAATTTCCTCTACATGGTGGGTTTCAGTATGATGCACGGCACCTTCATTCTATTCACCGCCCTGAATGTAGATTCGGGTGGGCTCGGTTTCAGCGAACTACAGAACGGATTGGTATTCGCCTTCATCGGTCTGCTAGGTGTAGTGGTACAGGGGATGCTCATCGGCAAGTTGACGAAGAAATTCAAAATGTCGAAACTGATGGTGGTGGGAACCCTCGCAAGTGGGCTCGGCATCGCCTCTCTTCCCTATGTGTCAAGTGGGATGGTATGGCTGATCCTTGTATCCGCCGGGCTGATTGCAATCGGTAACGGCCTTTATTCTCCAACCCAATCTTCGCTCCTCACAATTGCCGCCAAATCCGCGGATGATGACCTCGGGATGATAATGGGAGCACAGGAAGGTTACGGGGCGCTGGCGAGAATCATCGGGCCGCTTTCAGCCGCCTATATCTGGTCACTGACGGTGGAGGGTGGTGGAATGTGGACCTATCACACCTGTTTCCGCGTCGCCGGGATTTTCTTCGTCGTCGCCACTCTGCTCCAATTATCGCTCAAATTAACCGCTGAACCAGCACTGGATTCAGCAACGGCTTGAGCGTGAAGGTTCTTGACCACCTACCTCGTCCACCGGTCATGGAGGTAGGAAGTCCGCGTGGTTGGCCCTACTCCGCCAGTTCATCCCCCGTCCCCCTGCCTAGGTCAGCATGGGTGCAGGATTTACGGGTGATGTATCCGCTGACCAGTGATGTGAAACCGGACGGAGAGGAGATTTCTGCAGCTGAACTGCTCACTTGGGTAGGTGACCATACCGTAATCGACGAAGATGGCCCGGCGGGAGGCCTTGAAGATTGGTTAGCCTCCAAGAACGCCACTTCTCTGGCCGAGCGCAGGCTATTCCTCGCAGTAGGAGAAATGGCAAACCCATACCGCCTAGCCGACATAGGCATCACTGGAATGCCGATTATTCCGGTGCGTATAGATGGTCTTTCCAGAACTTGGATAGATACGCTGGATTCTCGCGAGGTTCAGCCCGGAGTTCATCATGTTACCCTGGCAAGAACCGAAGGCTGGTGGGAGCGCACACTACTCGCGCTGCCCGATATTAAGCAGATGAGGAAAATGACCGATTGGCTCAACGCCGGCTCAACCACCGCTTGGCGGTGGTGTAAATTAGCCGAAGGTAGTATCCACATCACCCCCGATGAAAACCTGCTGGCTCCAACTCGGGAAATGCTGGTTTGGGATGGTGATTTCGAGCGGGTGGAGGAGTCGGCTCCGAAGCCCCTGGGTCCGGCGCTCAACCTTTCAGAGGTTACCGTTCCACTATTTACCCAGCAGGGGATTTATGACCACCGCGGACGCATCGCCAGATGTGTGCATTACCCCCAGAGAAAGTTTCATAATGAACTTTTTCGGCGTGGAAGTGCCAAGCCGTGGAATAGTGTGATTTCAACGCAGTGACACGTATTCAGGGGTATCCCTCCGGTTGATGATATACCCTCAGTGCATATATTATACCATGGCGGAAAGCAGCGTAATAGGAAGTCAGAAGCAGGCGAGATTGGAGCGATTAAAGCGAGAAATCGTTGCCTACGTAGCGCAGTATCCGGGATGTTCTGCAGCTGATATCGTCTGCCATCTGGCAAATAACCGAAAAATGCGTAACCACGGCCTGACGGCGCGCAAAATAGGCTTTTTCATCCCCCGCTACCTGAAACAGGTGAACTGGACCTTGGATTCGGCCACAGGGAAGCGGATTTATGCCCTTTCTTGAGGGCAAACCACTTGTTTAGACGCCGCCCACGCCTAGACATGGACGGCCTACCCGATTCGGCTTCACCCCTCGGTCTATGGCCTTCTATGAGCGGTGATTTTGCTGGTCGTATTCCGATAATTCCAGATGATGCGGCATGGCGACTGCTCGATCCAACTGCCGACTGTGGGTTGATTTCTCAATTATCGGAATTATTAGCTGAAATTGGCAGCAATATACCTTCTGAACTCAATTCCAGTGTCACCACCGATGATGGCGCAGGAATCATTCATATCGATGATGCTGCGAAAATAGGACCATCTGCACATATCACCGGCCCATGCTACATTGGACCTGGCGCTGAAGTGCGCCATGCCGCATTGGTGCGAGCAAATACCTGGGCCTGCACTGATTCGGTCATCGGCCATGCCACCGAAGTCAAGCACAGTGTTCTATTGCCCACGGCCAAGGCCCCGCATTTCAACTATGTCGGGGATTCAATACTTGGCTCGGGCGTTAATCTCGGGGCTGGGGCAAAACTATCGAACCTGCGCCATGATGGGCAAGAAGTCCATCTTCGAGTGGGTGAAAAGCGAATCCCGAGCGGTTTGCGAAAATTCGGCGCACTTCTCGGTGAAGGTTGCCAAATCGGCTGTAATGTGGTTACCAATCCTGGCGTCATTCTCGGCCGTGATACCATGGTCGTGCCTAATACGACAATCACCGGGGTGCACGGGGCCGGTTCATTCCTATCCTAGGTGGCGCTATGCAGCTATTCGGCACCGATGGAATCCGTGGCCGCTTCGCCTCAAGTCCCAGTGATGATGAGGCGGCGATCAAGGCATTGTTGTCGTCGCGGGAAATCAGCCCCCGACTTTTCCGTCTGATCGGTGAAGCCCTGGGAGCGATGATGGAATACGGTGAAGAAGTCGTCATCGGCTGGGACCAAAGACCGGGAAATTCCGCTTTGGTGGAAGCCCTTACTCAAGGTTTTCACCTTCGAGGAGTTATGGTTACTTGGGCCGGTGAGGTCGCAACCCCCGGACTGCAGGCCAGTATGCTCCGCAAAGGTGCTGTAATGGGTTGTATGGTGACAGCAAGTCATAACCCGGTGACTGACTCGGGAGTCAAGGTATTCGATCAATACGGCTACAAATCGATGCCCGAATATGAGGCACAAGTCAGTGATATCATCACCAAATTGGCCCGCGAAGAGCGCGAAGTAGACGAGCCGGAGCTACATCGGCTTGCCATTCCGGACACTGAATTCGATGGTTGCGCAGTGCATCGGGAGTTACTTGAGCGGCGATTCTCCCTGTTTGAGAATTACTTTGCCAACATGGCCGGAAATCACCGAGAAGAGGGTCTGGCAATCGATGCCTCGGGCGGGAGTGCGGATGGATGGTTGGTCGATTGGCTCAATGCCAAGGGTATTCCTGCCAATGCGGTCGCAAGTCCGGTGGCAATGAATGTGAATTGTGGCGCCGGGGCGTTCTCACCTTCGGATGAGTGGACCTGGGAGCAACTCCGATCAAATCCCCAAGAACATCTACTACTGACCCACTTGGCTGAGAAATGTCGTAATCGGGTACCGGATGGTTGGCGGGTGGGCAGCATCGTTGCCGCCGCCCTCGATGGCGATGGCGACCGCTGTCTTTTAATCGAGGTCACCTCCACCGGACTGGGTATTTTCGACGGTGACATGATGGCTGATACGCTGATGCGGGCAGGGGGGGAATCTTGGCGTTTGGCGGCCTCGATCGAGGCTGACCTCGGATTGGCCGTCGATTTCCAGACCGCAGTCGGCGACCGCTGGTTATCAGCGGCACTTTCTCCACCTACCACTCAATCTACACGGTTGCTCTTGGGAGCTGAAATCCCTCCGGTCATCGGTTGCGAGGATAGTGGTCATCTGGTGCTCGCGGCACCGCACCCCCGAATGAAGAATCATTGGAGTCTGGTCGGCGATGGAATCGCCTCACTGCTCGCGGTGTTGGCAGCACGGAGTCGATTATCGGGGCTGTCCAAGGATGGCTTTGAACGCGGCTGGAAGCGGCGAATCTCGGTTGTGGGGGTCGAGCGCGCGCGCTGGGATGGGAAAAATACCATCGCCGATATTATCGAGGAAACCGCCCGCCGGACAATCACCGGTTGGGGCATGGTTGAGAACTGGCGACACACCGACATCCAGGGTGAGACCTCGTTACTCTTGCTCGAGGCAGAAGTTGATGGTTTTTCAATGAGTATCGGTATTCGCAATTCCGGCACCGAAGCCAAGACCAATGTGAGTATTCGTCTGGCGCCACAGATCAGGGGATTATCTAAACCGGCAAAGGCTCTGCTCGGCGAGATAGAGCAGGTTCTACAGCGAGAATTAGTCGTCTAATCTGCGGCCAATTCTGCTTCGTAGGCTTGGTTGAGCCAGGTCACCACGCCGAGTAATATACCGGTGGCGACCAGCATCGCGAGGGCTGAAACCGGGTCGAATCCACCACCCTGCAGGCTGAAGATGGCGATTAACCAGGCGCCCAACAAATTGAGCGCGCCGATGATTCTCCAGCCACGTCGATGTTGCAGAACCCCGCTCACCCAAGCCAGCAGGGAAACCGCCAGAATGCTGATGACCAATGCACTGGTATGTTCTCCCAGAACAATCAGAGCGGCGATCGGCAGGAGAACCTGCGCATCCCAAAGCCATGCCGTCGTCCAGTGGAGGCGGACTTTGGCAATTGAGAATATCACCAGTGCGACCGCAGACAGTGCGACTGCCACAGGGACGATATCCAAGATTCCAGCAGATGGAAGGATACTCCACGATTCAAGCGCCACCCAAGCGACCAATATCAAGGGTAGGCTGACCATTCCAACCGCTGGCTGGTCCCAGTCGATGGCCCGGCGCAGAGCCAGGGCAATTGCCAGTAACAGGGCTGGCCCAAGAGAAATCATCGCCACCATGACCACTATCATCGTCCGGCCGCCAGCGCTGCGGTGGTCCGGCAGACCCCGTTGCAGCCGTTGCGCTTCAATCCAATTCCAAGCCAGGACCGCCCCTATCAGTATCAGTTCCTGCAACCCCCAAGGTAGAATCCACAGCAGCAGATCACCATCCAGGGGGTCGACCATGAGAGGAGTGGGCATTCGCCCTCCCAGTAGGAAGTTGATTGCCCTGGTGCCGGCCAATATGAACAGAATCCATTCAATCGCAGATGGGATTCGAATCGGCAGGTCCGGTCTCTCAAGCAGGGAAAAACCCGCTAGTATTGTCACTGTCAATACCAGGATGAGCAGGCTTAGTTGGTCATCGGTAGCGACGTAGGTCAGTGAAAGGCGGCCCGCCAGATAAGTGATTGCCAGCCCGAGCATCGTCCACGCAATCGGTGCCTCTATTCCGGCAATGTCGGGCAGGCGCAGATTCAAGGTGGCGGCGCGCCAGCGTGACAAGCCGATGAAGAGAAGCGCCATCACGCCACCGATTGCCAGCATCGCTTCACCCTGACCACTGAAGAATGACCACCATGTCGTTCCGGCGAGCAGACCGATGACAAAGGTCAGGACTATCACTGGACGATGATGGATATCGCCGGCGATGAGGTCATGCTCGCCGATTGACCCGGAACGATGGCGACGTTTCTTCTGCTTCTCGGCTAACTCGATGATTCGTGGGTCGAACATCTGCACCCCGTCCGGGCTGGAGTCGAGAGATGCAGCCTTGCCTTCAGCTTCTGCCGATGAGGTCAGGCCGGCAATGGATGGGTCATCTAGGTCACCTTGGGATACAGCCGTGGCGGCTGGGGTGGCACCAGAGGTGGCAAACTCCTGAATGCGCTGCTCTCGTCGGGCGACACTGGCGATTCCCGAGCGGATTTCACCCTGGGTGGCCAACCACGCCCCGGAGAGGGTGAATAGAGCCAGAGCAGCCCAGAATGGCCAGGCGCCATAGGCGCTGTCGTTGACCGCGACAATCAATGCCACGAGAAGGATGATACACGACAATGCCGGCTGTAACAGCCTCTCAAAGTTTGCCGCTTTAGGAAGATATACCGCCAAGATGGCCGCCACTGTGACGACGAATATCCATGCTGTAAGGGTCGGCGACGGCCACCAATAGATTACCGACAACTCGGATTTCGCGGCGCTGCTTCTAGCGATGTAAAACAGCAACGCGCTGGCGGCCGCCATTCCCATCTGCAGAGAAATAATACGTTCCGGTTGTGGGCGTGAGCCGATATCATCGGCGCCGCGCTCGACCGAGTCTGCTCCGGCCAGCCATTCTTGGAGACGCTCGAATTCAGCACTGACCAATGGTAGGGTCGAAAGGGTGATGAAAATCAACCAGATGGCATCGAGGCCGAATCGCCATTGGAGGATCAGTGCCGAGATGCCGAAGGAAATGATCAGGAATTGTGGATTGTTCTGGTGTCGCCCACTGATTTCAGCGCCGATATGGACGCCGAGAAGAATGAAGAATACCAGCACCAGGCCCTCGCTCGATAATGCACCGGGGCGGATTATCGCCAATATCCCGGCCAATGAGGCCAACAGGCCGATATTCCATAATCGGAATAATCCCGAATCGCGCAATCTGGTGCTCATCTCCGACATTCCCAATAACCGGGAGGCGAGATTAACCCCGGTAGCACCTAGGCGTTGGTTGACCAGATGCTGCAACAGGATGATTGCCGCGAGGAAAAAGGCCAGGTCCCATTCTGCGAATTGTATCGGGATTACATCAGATTTGATCACCCTGGTCTCCAAATCTGTGGCGAATGCCAGCGCCCATAGCCACGGCGCCAATATCGACACCCCGGCAAGGCTGGGGGAATTGCGCAGAAGCGCCAACATCGCCAACCCACCACATACCGAGACAACCCCGAGAAGGAGGAAACGGCCGCCCTGAACATCGTCAGCAGGCACTAGAATCGTCAGCAGGATGATGATGACCAAACCACCGAGCCAGAGCACATGGTCACTGACCGCGGTCTGGTGTTTGAGCAGAGCATAGCCGGTGACCATGGTGGCACCGATGGCAAATATCACATAGGCCGACAGCCCCAGGTTAGAAAGGTCGACCAAACCTAGTTCCAAACCCACCAACACAAGGATGAGGACCGGTAACGGATAGATGAGATGGGTCTGCAAGCGTCGAATAGGCACCCCACGCACCGCCAGATAAGAGCCACCGAATACAGCTGCCAAGAGAATCACCTGCGCCAAGGCATAGCCGGTCTCACTGCGGTGGGCGGCAATCACCATCAGCGCTCCGACCATCCCCAATCCGACCGATACCCCCCACAGGCCAGGACGACCGAGGCCGACGACTGAGAACGCGGCGCTGAACCAATTGGTCGATCTGTAGAATCGAGCCGCCATCGTTGCATTCACCACGTTGACGAAGGCCATCAGCAGGAACAGCAGCAGAGCATCGTCAAATCTGAGGATTTCCAAGCCGAGAATCGACCAGTTATTAGACAGCGCGTGGACGCCGATCCATAGATTGCTGGCGGCGATTCCCAGACTGGCCAGATTACCGGATTTTCTCATCAACGCCAATCCGTGCAGAAGCACCGTGGCAAGGCCAATCATCAGTGCCAGCCCCACTTCACCATAAAACGCCCCGGCACCACTTGCGAGCGCCAAGGTGACCAATGTCGCCTGCGCTGCAATCGCATCCTCATCGTGGTGATGGGCGATGAAGATGTTCAGCCCGACCAAGCCGACCAATATGCCACCGAGAGTTGCTTCGGCACTGATTCCTGTGGGAGCGTACTCCGACAGGGTTCCCCAATGATGGAGGTCGATGGCCAAACCGTAGAGTAACTTCATCGAGATGATGACCCAGGTAACACCGAGAATCCGCATATTCGGGTTGGGAATCCAACGCTCGCCCAGCCATAGTCCCAAGCCAGCCAGGAGGAGCAGTCCGAGGCCGCCGACCAGTGGAGGTAGAATCGTGCCGACCAGCCAACCAATCAGCGAAAAGACGACTATCATGGTCACCATCAACGACCAGTGCAGGCGTTTCTCGCCCTCGACCGCCAATTCGGTGATCGTATCCCGGTCCGGAGCGACGGTAATGGTGCCGTCGCGTAGTATTTCGCCGGCTCGCCCGGTCGGGGTCACATCATCCTGCGGGACTTCAAATGGGTCGAGGAGGTTTCCCACCGCTTCATCGAACACGGCATCACCCGCGCCTGCTCCGCCAGCCGCTCCGCTAGCCGCTTCGGCAGCCGCCTCAGCGCTGACTTCGGCGCGAATTGCATCGTCACGAACATCGGCTTCACGGGCTTCATCGAGGGCCGGTTCGATAATGAAGTCAGATAAATCCAGACCACCGCCTATCTCGAATGCTCGACTGATGATGATTCGGTCTTTGCCGGAAGATGAATCGGGCTGCGGTTGCCCATCGCCATCATCTCCCATGGTTACCGATGGCCACCCTTCGCACATCAAAGGCGCGCTGAAATGGTCATCTATGAGGATGATTTACTCCCGCAAGGCACAAAGGCGAGAAGTATGGCCTCACCACATGGCAGTGCCCGCATGTGAGGGTAGTGGAAAGCCCTCGGGCCGGGAATTGGCGGCTGTCGGTCTGTCACCCACCGGAGTCGTCCACTGGAATCTATCGGCAGGTGACCTGATTGAACTTGCGGTGGCCCGAGGCGAAGGGATATTATCGGCACATGGTGCCTTGGTCACCGAAACCGGCGACCGCACCGGGCGCTCACCAAATGACAAGTTCATAGTCGACGAGGAAGAAAGTTCACAGCACATCAACTGGGGTAAGGTCAATGTCTCGACCAGCAGTGAGGTTTATGAGAACTTGAAACATAAGGTCATCGCCTATCTCTCGGGTCAGGATACGCTCTTTGTTCAAGACCTCTACTGTGGCGCCGACCCCAAACATCGCCTACCGATTCGTGTAATCTCACAGACTGCCTGGCACTCAACTTTCGCCCGCAATATGTTCATCCGACCGAGCGAGGATGAATTGAATTCCCACGACTATGATTTCGTCGTCCTGCACGCCCCTCACTTCGAGGCCGACCCGCAGGTCGACGGGGTGAACAGTAAGGTCTTCGTCATCGTCAACTATGCCGAGAAAACCGTGCTTATCGGAGGTACCCGCTACGCTGGAGAGATCAAGAAGTCGATTTTCTCGGTGATGAATTACAATCTGCCGCAAAAAGCGATGCTACCGATGCACTGCTCTGCAAATACCACCGGAGAGAACACCGCGATCTTCTTCGGTCTGTCGGGAACCGGCAAGACCACCCTGTCCGCTGACCCACTGCGCCAGCTCATCGGTGATGATGAGCATGGCTGGGGTCCTAATGGCATCTTCAACTTTGAAGGTGGTTGCTATGCCAAGTTGGTCAATCTCAGTGAAGAGGATGAGCCGGAGATCTTCTCGACTACTCGCCGCTATGGCTCAGTATTGGAAAATATCGTCATCGATGAAGCGGGAGTACCCGACTTCTTCGATACCGCTCTGACCGAGAATACCCGCGGCTCATATCCAATCGAATTCATCGCCAATCGCACCGAGGATTCGATGGGTGGCCATCCACAGAACGTCATCTTCCTGACCTGTGATGCCTTTGGCGTCCTACCCCCCATCAGCCGACTGACTCCAGCACAGGCCGCGTACCATTTCATCTCCGGCTATACCGCCAAGGTGGCGGGCACCGAAATCGGGGTTAAGGAGCCGCAGGCGACTTTCTCGGCTTGCTTCGGCGAACCGTTCATGCCGATGCATCCCGGAGTCTATGCAGACCTGCTCTCCGACAAGATGGAACAGCATGACTCAACCTGTTGGCTCATCAACACCGGCTGGTCAGGTGGGCCCTATGGGGTCGGCAAGAGGATGCGCATCCCCTGGACCAGGGCGATGTTGAATGCCGCCCTTGACGGGAGTTTGAACTCCGCTGAATTCATTGTTGACCAGCGTTTTGGCTTTGCGGTTCCGACCTCTTGTCCCGGGGTTCCGGATGAGGTCCTTATTCCCCGTAACACTTGGGCTGATGGTGCCGCTTATGATACCAAGGCCGATGAGTTGACACTGATGTTCAAGGCTAACTTCGAGCGCTATTCAGCCGGCGTGAGCGAGGCGGTGAATGCGGCCAGCCCACAGCCTGCTCGATGACCGCTCTTGGAGACTCGCTCGCGCTATTACTTCTACCGGTGGGATTTTTGCAAGTGCTTGATCCTGTCTTTATGCGTCGTAGATGTTTTTTCAGCCGGGTGATACTTGGCGTGTAATTGCTCCAGTGACAGCCTGTCATTTGGCGGCATTCCGGTCTCTTCCTTCCATTTATCGGTACTGAAAAGACGCTTGAAAATCGACTTTTTCTCCAAGATTCCCTCTTTGACGAGTTCCTGTTCTACCTCTTGTCGCAACTTCATCTCGGTCCACAACCTCAGGTCACGATTTTGCACTTCGATGCTCAGAATGGTCATCACCACGACGAAACTCGATGAGCGCGGGGCGGTCAGGTCCATTCCTGAGATGATGCCGCCAAGTAACATGTGAATCGCCGCAAGACAACAGGAAGCCGATAATACCGCCGACATCAACATCGGTAAACGCTCGCGAATATTCATCCGCGAGAAAAACACGATGATGGCGATGATTCCGGCACCGAGGTTGCCGAAATCCTGTTCGAAGTCGATGGCGAATATCGCCGCAAATACCCTTAAAACCATTATCATTGACAAGAATACTATCATCGAACCCATCATCCGAATCGTGGTCTTTGATAAGTGGAAGGCCAAGAAGAAAAACAAACCTACACAGAGTAATACGAGTTCTCTTTCGTCGATGTATCCACTGACGAATGGTGCCAGCAATCCGCTGACGACATAGCCTATCAGACCGCCGACTCCACCAATCAGGAAAAATAACCGCCGATATCCTTGGATGAAGAGTAACACCGCCACCAATAATAATCCACCACCAATGGCTTTTCCACCGATTTCAAAGACCTCCGGTGGTATCTCGATATCGCCGAACATGAGTATCCGAGAACGAGGCGATTCTTTGACTCTGCCCCGGCGATGGCCTCAAACGATACGGCTGTACCCCCTCTCTTATGACCGACCTCGTGATGAAAACTTCAGCCGGTGATATTTCGCTGAAACTGTATACCGATAAATGTCCAGAGACCACCGACAACTTCCTCAAACTCGTCGATAGCGGCTACTATGACGGACTGCACTTCCACCGCGTTATCGAGGACTTCATGCTGCAAGGTGGTTGCCCCCACTCATCCGACCCGAACTCTGCGCGCGCCGGAACCGGCGACCCGGGTTGGAAAATTGCCTGTGAGCCCTCGGCCCTGGCACTGAGCCATGACCGCCCCGGATTATTGTCGATGGCCAATGCCGGACCCAATACCGGTGGCTCGCAATTCTTCCTGACCACGGTGGTCTGTAACTGGCTCGACGGCAAGCATGCAATATTCGGTGAAGTCAGCGCTGGAATGGATGTGGTCAGGGCTATTGAGCGATGTGCCAAGCAGGGTGACCGCCCGGACACCCCACAACAGATTATCAGCCTCGGTAGAGTTTGAGGGATGTCAGTGCCGGTTCTGTTGATTCACGGTGGTGCCGGGGGTGATGGGCCGTGGGGAGGGCCGACCAAATTGGACTCGGGGCGAATCGATTGCCTGACGATAATCCTACAGGAGGTCGGAGGGGCTCTGGAAAGGGACGAGATCAGCGCCTTGCAAGCGGTAACCATCGCGGTGCAGATAATGGAAGATGAGCCGCTCTTCAATGCCGGGCGTGGCTCGGTGCTCGATGCGCAGGGTGATATTTCGATGGATGCATCGATAATGAATGGGCCCGATGGTGCCGCTGGTGCCTGTGCTGGCCTGAAGAAGACCAAACACCCGATAGCCCTGGCCAAATATCTGCTCGACAATGGCTGGCCGGTGATGATGATCGGTGAGGGAGCCGAAGAATTGGGGCGCGATGCCGGATTGGAAATGGTTACGAATGATTGGTTGAAAACCGATCTGCGCCAGGCGCAATGGAGCAAATGGCAGATAACCAAAGCCCAACCCGGTAGCACCGATGAAGATGATGGGGCGCTGGCGGCGATTCTCGACCACGACACTGAAACTGAACGCGCCCCGGCGGGAACGGTAGGTGCCGTTGCCCTCGATATCGATGGTGAGATGGCGGCTGCCACCTCAACCGGTGGGATGACTGGAAAAACACCTGGACGAATCGGTGACACTGCCATAATCGGTGCTGGCACATGGGCTGACCGACGGGTGGCGGTATCCTGCACCGGCATTGGCGAGGCTTACATTCGCACCGCCGCGGCGAAGCGGTTTGCTGATTTGTTTGAACTTACTGAACTTACTCTAGCCGATGTTGGCGACAGGGTGCTTGAAGAGGTTGCACCTCTGGGTGGGCGAGGAGGGTTAATCGCCCTGAATTCACACGGCGAGTTCATCCTCCCGTTCCATACCACGATGATGTATCGAGGGGTGTGGGCGAATGGTAGAATCACCACCGCCATCGGCCCTGATTCATCAGGGGAAAAGGGAAAATCGTAAGGATGAGGCGCCACTCCATTGGTAGTGAGGGAATCGGATGGCCGACGAGTATCGCATCGAGAAGGACAGCATGGGCGAGGTCGAGGTTGCCGCAGACCACTATTACGGAGCGCAGACCGCACGCTCACTCATCAACTTCGACATTGGCGCGGATATCATGCCTAGCGCTGTAATTCGCGCCTTTGGAATCCTCAAGCAGGCGGCGGCAGAGGCCAATGTCGCCCTCGGCCAGTTAGACGCAGAACGTGGCGGCCTGATTCAGGAAGCGGCACAGGAGGTCATCGATGGGAAACTCGATGACCACTTCCCTCTGCGCATCTGGCAGACCGGAAGTGGCACTCAAACCAACATGAATGCCAACGAGGTCATCGCCAACCGAGCGATTGAATTCGCCGGTGGGGAATTAGGGAGTAACGACCCTATTCATCCCAACGACCACGTCAACCGTGGGCAATCATCCAATGATACATTTCCCACCGCCATGCATATCGCCGCGGCCGAGGAATTGGTCCACACATTATTACCACAGGTTCGCCACCTGCGCGATGCACTGGCAGCCAAGGTAGAGGAATTCGCCGGCATCGTCAAAATCGGTCGTACCCACCTGATGGACGCGGTACCGCTGACCTTGTCGCAGGAATTCAGCGGCTACGTGGCGATGCTCGATGCCAACCTGCGGCGAATTGAATTCTCGCTCACCGACATCTATGAGTTGGCGCTCGGTGGCACCGCGGTCGGTACCGGCCTCAACACCCACGCCAAATTTGCTGATATGGTAGCCAAAGGAATCGCTGCACGGACAGAATTACCATTCACCAGCGCGGATAATAAATTTTCTCAACTGGCGGCCCATGATGCAATCGTTGCCGCCTCGGGGGCACTGAATACCTTGGCTGCCAGCCTGATGAAGATCGCCAACGATATCCGCTGGCTCGGCTCGGGCCCACGCTGTGGCTTCGGCGAGTTATCACTCCCGGCCAATGAACCGGGCTCGTCGATTATGCCGGGCAAGGTCAATCCGACCCAAGCCGAAGCGATGACCATGGTCTGTTGTCAGGTAATGGGTAATCATACCGCCATCACCATCGGTGGGAGTCAGGGGAACTTTGAGTTGAATGTCTACAAACCGATGATGATTCACAACCTTCTGCACTCGTGCCGAATCCTCTCTGACTCATGTCGGGCCTTTACCGACCGTTGTGTGGTCGGGCTGGTGGCGAACGAGGAAAATATCCGTGCCCACCTTGATAATTCACTGATGCTGGTGACGGCATTGAATAACCACATCGGTTATGATAAGGCCGCACAGATTGCCAAGCACGCCCACGAAAACAACTTGACCTTACGCAGTAGTGCACTCAAGTTGGGGATGGTGACCGAAGACCAGTTCGATGCCTGGGTCAAGCCAGAGGACATGACTGGCCCGCCTGATTAAGCGATTAAATCTTCAGCGGCAGGCCGTGTGATGGTCATTAAAGTCGGATGGCTCTTTTGTAGAGGTTGGCAAACGCCCATGGGCGGTCGAATAGACTCGCTAACATATTAAACGGAAAGCGAGGGCCGTCACCTAACCTGTGAAAGCAGGATGGGAGAGCAGGTAGGGGGGTTTCTTCCGGGTGGGAATCGCCCCTCTACCTGCCTCCGCTGTGATGGTTGGCTCCAGTCCGAGGACTTTCGCTTCCCCATCGGGTGGCTCTTTCCGCACCGAAGTGCTTCCTGAACCCATGAGATTCCGTCACCCCGAGGGGCTTCTTCATCCCATGTTTTGGGACTTGGCCTGACCGAAGCCAGATCTCCTCCCGAACGGTTTCATTTTCCTACCGAAACAAGCCGAAACTCGTCGTGCTCAGCGAGCAAGCCCGCTTCGCACCTGGTCGGTGGATTTTTCCCCATTTCACCGGTAGATGCTTCTTCCCGAAGGAAGCCCTCTCCTCTCATCGGCTTGGATTTGTTTAGACCGAAGTCTTCCCTCCTCCCCGCCACGAGCGCAGGTAACCGAAGTTCCCTGTCCTCCTGTGGATGTTTGAGCTCTATGCCGAAGCATATTCCTCGCTCATCTGCACAGACGAATCTCTTCGCCTGAGTCCGGTCTTAACCCGGTTTGGGTGGCCGACCGGCAGGATGGCCCGAAGCTCCCCCGAAGGGTCGCTCCACCACTCCATTGAAGCGGCAAAAGTTACGTGGGCGTCAGTGGTCTAAAAACCTTTCGGAAATAATACCTGTTTCCAAGAGAAATCGTACAAGGAAAGGGGTGTTTCCGGTGGAATGACAGCGGGGCTCCAGCGAAAATAACATCTTATTCGCCACGCAACCGGCGCAGTTTTGCCATCATTTCGCGACGCTTCTCGGCAACCGTTACCAAATCACCAGCGCCTTCACTCTCAGCCTCGGTTTCCCCACCACTTTTCTCGCCATCGACAGCGACGGATAAGCGCCGTTGGAATAACCCCGCCTCGATGAGAAAGATATCGCCATTCTCGGTCGCCACAACCGAGAACTGCTCTGAAGTGGCAATGGCGGTTGGAGAACAATTGAATTTGAACTCGACTATTTCACCACCATCCAGAGCGTTGCAGACCGCGAGGCCACCCCCACTCGCGGTGCGATATTGCAACCATGCAGTGGGTGTGCCGGTGATGGTCATTCCACCCAATGCATTGATTATCGTCCCCGTAAATTGCCTGCTCCAAGATTCTTCTCCGACCTCGGTGAGTGCCTCAACAATTCCATTTTCCAATCCGATAAGAAGTCCAGACGGGATACAGGCAATGGTCTCAATCTGGTGCTCTCTGGTCGTTATCAAAGTTGCTGTGGTGCCATTCCAGCGGCTGATCGAGCCATTTGCATGGCCATATAATTGTCTGCTAAGTCCATCTGCACCACAGGTGACCGGGCTCTCATCACCCAATTCATTCCATTCAATATCGCCATTCTCAGCGACCAATAAAATCCCCCCGCGCGGCCGCCCGATTCCAAGCCTCGCCTTGCCATCCTGAAGTGAAAGGTGCCAGGGTCGTTCGGTGAATCTCTGGACATCGAGAATCTCGCCGCTGGTGGATTCGATTCGCCAACACGCACTTTCCATGAAATCACCGTGCTCGACATCGTATACCGACGAGGTGACGAGGATATGCTCCTTTTCTGAGTCGTATACTATCGAGTCGGCTGAACCTTCGGTCTCGACCTGCCAATCAACCGAACCATCGCCGCTGCTCACCCGCATCACAAAAAGCCCCGAGGTGAGGAAAACCGCCCCATCCCGATACAACATCTCTTGAATCCGGTCGGGTAATTGCACTGTCCATTTCCGCTCACCCTCGAGATGCCAGCAGGTCAGACGACCATCCCAGCCTCCGGCATACAGGTACTCATCGGCGAGATGGAGAGAGGATGGGCGTTCGCCTAAATCCCGTACCATCCAGGCATAGTCCTCAATCTGCATTATCCGCCCTAACCGGAGGGTGTCCTTACGGGCAATAAGGCCGACCCTGTTTAGTTCATCAGCCCTCTCGCTTGGGGATGGCGAAGGTCAAGCCGAAGCCGAGCAAACCCAAAAAGCACGACGACCACAGGAAACCGACCGAAAAGAAGGCTAGAACCGAGGAGATACGGAGATGGCCGCGCATCCCACTACACAATCCGATAATCGCGAATATCAGCGATATAAATGACAACCCGATGAATAGGAACCCGAGCATCACGTAGACACCGATGGCCCCGGGGTCGAGCAGTGGCTGTTCCATCTCCAAGGGGCGGTAATCGACCCGGAATGAGGTGTTGCCACTGTCAGTAAATGCCGCTTGGTGCTCGGCTTCACTGGGCATCGAGATTTCGATATGGGTGAAACCTACCGGCTCTAGGAAAAGCGGCGGCGGTGACAATAGCAGGCGGTGAACCATTCCCTTGGATTCTCCAGACGATAGCGGCGGATAGACCTCGAGCGCCACCATTCCCGAGGACAGGTTCTCCAACCGGAAACTTCCATCCTCAAGCGTCAAGGTCTCTGCCGCCCAATTCTCTGTCGCCGCACTGGTGGTCGGCGTCATCGATATCAACACCGTATGGTTATTCGCCGGCAGACCATCGGCAGTGGTTACAACTCCAGTCAATACCGCCGAGCCATTCGGCGCACTCAAGCCCATCTTCCACACCCATTCGTGTGGGCGCACCAGCCCGGCATCGGGTTGGGTGTAGTCCCAACCATTGTACAACCCCGATGAAGCAGCAACGATGAGTATCAGCGCGAGGATACGAGCGGCAGAGGATACCGGAATATCCGAAGGCAGCAACAATTCCTTATGGCTGGTTGAAAATATCAACTCTTCCTCTTCTGGAAGACCTTGAAGTGGCACTTCGTCCGCAGATTCGGTGACCACTTTCTGGCCGGTGCCCTCCTCGTCGCTCACACCCAGCCGTGAGTGCCATCCACTTTCAACACAACCACTAGAGCGAAATGAGGGGGGCGTGTGGCCAGCATATGGCCGATGGCGTGCAGTGCAAGGTCACCATCACCCGCAGTGGTGAAAATGTGACCCTCAAACTCCTCGCTCAGGCGGTGCCGAAACTAGAGGGGGTCTCCTTCACGCTGTCCAAGGGTCAACTTGAGATTACCATCGTTAGTGATGATGTGGGGGATATCCGCGCCCTTGGCGATAAGGTGCTGGCGGCATTGGGGCAGGCCGAAGACGATTTGTCGATAGAAGACTAGTGCGTCTAAACCCGGGATTTTAACACGTTTTTCCTGGGAACATTGGGTAGCCTCTGAAAGAGGGGGCTGCAAACCCATTAATTCAGCAATTGCTAACTCATGGGTCTATACAGAAACCGAT
>Ga0209554_1000192_pt1 | contig 50702 bp, 44 predicted proteins | sample MarorgKNORR_S2LV_5_FD_188221 | JGI IMG/M metagenome (GOLD analysis project Ga0209554, IMG submission 188221) | Marine microbial communities from the Southern Atlantic Ocean, analyzing organic carbon cycling - Bottom_A/KNORR_S2/LV (SPAdes) (version 2) | ecosystem: Environmental > Aquatic > Marine...
ATATACCCTTATTGCAATATTCTAAAAAGGTTGGAGTTTTAACATTGTTATACAGACCTGTAACTTTTTTACCGTCTTTATCAATCGCAATAAGAAGACTACACGATAGAAATATTAGTGGTTGGTGGAGTTTATTGTTTATAACCCCTTTAGGTTTGTTATTATTAATTCCCCTAATTCGCAAGGGCAATGAAAAGGCTAATAAATATGGTTCACCTTCTACTGTAATAACTAACCCTAAATGAAACTCCTATATACACTCATAATTATTAGAGGGAAAAAATGAAGAAATTTATAAAATTAATATCTATTTTGTTAATTGTTGGCGGTGTGTTTGCACAAAGTGTAGATAAAAGTGGAATTATTGAAGCCAACAATCGCTTTGCTATTTTTTTATATTCACATTATAAGTCTGAAGAAGGTAATATTTTCTTTTCTCCTTTTAGTATTTCAACTGCAATGGCTATGGTCTACGAGGGTGCAGAAGGTAAAACAGCAAACGAAATTAAATCTGTCTTTGGATTCTCAAAATATGATAATTCAAGAAGAAGTCAATATGCAAAACTATTGTCTGAAATAAATAAAAAAAATAAGGAATACACATTAAAAACAGCCAATGCCTTATGGGCAGAACAGAATTTCCATTTTTTAGATGAGTATCTCAAAACTGTAGAGGAATATTATGGAGGTAAAACTACTAATCTTGATTTTAAAAATGAGTCTAATGAATCTCGTTTAATTATAAATAATTGGGTCGAAGAAAAGACAAATAATAAAATAAAAGATTTATTCCCCAAAGGAACGATTAATAAATCAACAAGGTTAGTTCTTACAAATGCCATTTATTTCAATGCTAAATGGCTAATACAATTAGATGCTCAAAAAACAAATGATGAGTATTTTAGGGTAAATCCTGATAAAAGTATTAAAGTTCCAATGATGCAGCTAACATCTCAAAAATCAACATTCAATTATACTGTAAATGAAAATTTACAAATTCTTGAGATGCCCTATGTAGGTGAGGATTTGTCAATGCTGATTTTACTTCCCTTAGATGATAACATCGAAGCATTGGAAAATTCTTTCACAATAAAAAAATTATCTAAATGGAAAAAAAAATTAAAAAAACGTAGAGTTAACATTTATATCCCAAAGTTCAAGATTGAAACCAAATATTTTCTAAGTGAAACTCTTAGCTATATGGGAATGCCAACCGCTTTTACTGATTTAGCAGATTTTTCAGGAATGACTGGAAAAAAAGATTTAATAATTGATAAAGTGATCCATCAGGCGTTTATAGAAGTAAATGAAGAGGGAACAGAAGCCGCAGCTGCTACAGGTGTTTCTATTATTAGAAAGACTTCAATACCTCCTCCAACGCCAATATTCAAAGCAGATCATCCATTCATATTTATAATACAGCAAATTAAAACTGGCAACATTTTATTTATGGGAAGAGTTAACAATCCTAAAAACTAACTCCCTATGATTCACATTATTAAATGAAACTCCTATATGCACACGTAATCACCTATTTTATCAGTTGTAGAACAGAACCTAAAGTCAAGATTAAGTAAAGAAAGTAGATAACCCTAATTGTAGCTTATTTCATATTATGAGAATTCTTATATTAATACCATCTTTAAATGACAATAATCATTTGCCAACATTGATTCAAGAAATACAGCAAAATATTGATGAATCTATACTGATAATTGATGATGGCTCAATCATTCCTATTTCAATAAAAAATGAAAATGTAGAAATTATAAGGAATGAAATAAATTTGGGGAAAGGGGGTGCACTCATAGAAGGGGTTAAATATGCATTCAAAAATGGTTATTCTCATGTAATTACAATGGATTCTGACCTGCAGCATGATCCCAATAAATTAATTGATTTTATAGAATTTGATGGAACTTATGAATTAGTCTGTGGTCAACGTATTATAGATAAGCAGATGCCAATACACAGGCAATTATCAAATAAGCTTACTTCTTGGATTATATCAATACTTTGTGGCCAACCCATTTTTGATTCACAATGTGGATATCGAAGATACTCTGTTCAATGTATCATTGATGCCCAATGTATAGAGAAAGGATTCCAATTTGAGTCAGAAGTATTAATTAAGTTTTCCAGAATGAATAAAAAGATTGGACACATATTAATTCCAACAATATATGGGGATGAATCAAGCTCAATACGAAATATTAGAGACACATTTAAATTTATAAAATTAATTTTAGATAGTATATGGCTGAAACGTTAATCCCATACATTGATTATATTTCCAATAATCCACTTGTATCAACATTTATATTAGCAATGCTTCCTATCACGGAGTTGAGAGGGTCAATACCGTGGGCATATATTTTTACGGAGATTCCCTTAATGATCATTTTTATTACTTCTATATTGGGGAATTTTTTAATTTCTATACCAATCATTGTAATGCTCAACCCTGTAGTTACTTTTCTTAATCGTTGGGGAATTGGTCGATATTCTTTTAAATGGCTTTTTACTAGAACTAGAAGTAGGGGGGAGATGATTAAAAAATATCACTTTTGGGGGCTTGTTTTATTTGTGGGAATACCATTACCGATTACAGGTGCTTGGAGTGGTTGCGTTGCAGCCCATCTTTTTGGTATCCCTAAAGCCAAGGCGTTATTCGCAATATTGTTGGGGCTATTTATAAGTGCAAGTATCGTATCTATTTTACTCATTACTGGACATTGGATTATTAATCCATAGACAGTGAAGTACTTTCTACTTAGATTACATCCATGAAAAACATTTTATCTTTTATATTCATACTCACATTTCTATTTGCGCAAGAAGAATGTGTCAATGGTCGATATAGTACCGAATTATTTTCAACTGTAAATGTTACCAGTAGTATTTACTATGGCACTAATATAAATTCAGGTTTTTTAGGCGATGTTAATGAAGACCTATATTTGGATGTATATGAACCTGTGGGCGATGACCTTGAAGATAGACCCTTAATTATTTTATTGTTTGGTGGAGCATTTATAAGTGGGTCTAGAACGTCTCCTGATATTGTTGAATTGTGTACTCGGTATGCTAAAATGGGATATGTAGCATCAGCTATTGATTATCGGCTAACAACAGATTTGGTATGGTTATCTACAGAGCAAAATGCATATATTGCTGCTACAAAAGGAATTCATGACTTAAAAGGTGCGATTCGATTTTTTAGAATGAATGATAATCTCTATAATGATTTCAAAATTGATACTGGTAGAATTTATGCTGGTGGTGTTTCAGCAGGTGGCATATCTGCAGTAAATGCAGCATATTTAGATATTGACTCTGAAATCCCTGTATTTATTCAAGACTATATTGCTGATAATGGTGGACTTGAGGGTAATACAGGTAATCCTGAATATTCATCAGAATTTCATGGAATTATAAATTTATGTGGTGCAATTGGCCATACTGATTGGATTATCGAAGATGATATTCCTATTGTAAGTCTCCATGGCACTGAAGATTCAATTGTACCCTATGCTGAGGGAATGATTACTCTATTTGGTTTAAATATGAATATTATGGGTAGTTATTCAATACACAACCGAATGGTTGAATTGGGAAATAATTCTGCATTTTTATCATGGGAAGGTGCTGGTCATACACCTTTTGTCTCCTCTGATATTTATATGGATGAAACGGTAGAATTTTCAGCTAACTTTATTCATGATTTAGCCTGTACTACATCATTCGTGTTAGGTGATTTAAACCTTGATTCAACACTAAATATTCTTGATGTAATTTTATTGGTCAATGCAATCCTAGACCCTACCCAAGCAACTGACCAAATTATAGCGTCTGGAGATATTAATGGTGATTCTACTTTAAATGTATTAGATATTATTTCATTAGTAAATCTGATTCTCAGCTTACCATAACGTAACATACCGTAACCATTTCCTGATTTTATATTAATTAGTATTTAATTTAAATTTTATCATGTTCAAATTATATTTAATACTAATAATAATAGTTGAATTTATTTTCCCTCAAATTTCTGATGGTTGTTATTTATTTTCACCTATAATATCATTACCTGAAGAAGATGAAATATTTCAGACAATTTTAATTGATACTTCTGGAAATATTTTACATGAATGGTCACATGAATGTTCTGTAGCAAGCACTCCCTATTTATTACCCGATAGCACACTATTAAGGCCCTGTAAGCTAACCCCCCCATTATTTGATGTGGGAGGTGCGGGTGGGTTAATTCAATTGATATCATGGGGAAATGAAGTAATTTGGGAATTTCAATTAATGAATAATGAAGAATCACAACATCATGATATTGAATATCTACCAAATGGCAATATACTCTTAATTTCATGGGATATGAAATCGCAAGCAGATGCCTTACTCGCTGGTAAACTATCGCATACTGGGGATCTGTGGTCAGAAAAAATTATTGAAATAACCCCTATTCTTCCAGATAGTGCAATTGTGGTTTGGGAGTGGCATTTATGGGATCACTTAATACAGGATAATGACAGTACATTGGATAATTATGGAATTCTTTCCCAGCATCCTGAACTATTAGATATTAATTTTGCATTGACTTCAAATGAGGGACCACTACCGCCACAATTCACAAATCCAGATATGATTCATTTGAATGCCATAGACTATAATCCAACTTTAGATCAAATTGTTATTTCATCTCGTAAAACCAATGAAATCTACATCATTGATCATAGTACCAGCTCAGCGGAAGCAGCAAGTCATAATGGTGGTAATTCAGGAGTAGGGGGGGACTTACTTTATCGCTGGGGGAATTCATCCATATATGATAGGGGTTCAATTACGGATAAAATCTTATATGCACCACACAGTGTAAATTGGATTGAGGATGATGGATTAATTGTTTTTAACAATGGTGTAAATCGCCCTTCTGGTGATTATTCATCTGTAGAAATAATTATTTTACCTATTATTGAAACTGGCAGTTACGAGATATTTTACAATGAACCGTATATGCCACAATTTCCCAATAACAGTTATAATATAAACGAAAATTATTTTACCCAATCACAGGGTGGTGCATTTCAATTAAACAATGGAAACATTCTCATCACTATTTCAAACATGAAAATAATTCTTGAAATTGACGCGACGGGTGAAATTCTTTGGCAATATTATTATAATGGGAATGGTAATCTTTCAAGAGCTCAAAAATATGAATTTAATTATTTTACTGCTCCTATCGATGGGGATATTAATTCTGATTTATTGGTTAATATATTAGATGTAATTATTTGTGTAAATATGATTCTTGATCTCATACCACCACTTGAAATTGCAGATATAAATCAAGATGGGGCTGTAGATATATTAGATGTAGTCATTCTTGTTAATATAATTTTAAATTAGATTTCCTATTTCGTCAAAACTCAACTCATCGTAATTTTCAACATAACAATTTTAATACAAATCAGGGGAAATGGACCAAGAAATAAATTATTTAGAAATTGAAAAAAAATGGCAGCAAAAATGGATTGAATCTGATGCGCATAGACCAGATTTTAAATCTATAGACAATAAATTTTACTGTTTAACCATGTTCAGCTATCCATCCGGGGATAAACTGCATGTGGGCCATTGGTACAATTATGGCCCTGTAGATACTTATGCCCGTTATAAAAAAATGAATGGAGCGAATGTATTTCAACCCCAGGGATTTGATGCATTTGGCTTACCTGCAGAAAATTATGCTATTAAGCATGGAATCCCCCCAGCAGAAAGTACAAGGAAAAATATTACAAAAATGCGAAAACAGTTGCAACGTATTGGGGCAATGTTTGACTGGAGTAATGAATTAATCACAAGTGATAAAGAGTATTATAAATGGACACAATGGCTCTTTTTACAATTATTTAAAAATGGGCTCGCATACCAAAAAACGGCTCCAGTTAATTGGTGCTCCAGTTGTGCTACTGTTCTAGCAAATGAACAAGTGAAAGATGGTTTATGTGACCGTTGTAATACACAAGTTACCAAAAAAAAATTAAAACAATGGTTTTTTAAAATTACAGATTATGCTGATGAGCTTTTAGATAATCTTAAAAGCCTAGACTGGCCTTCCAAAACGGTGAATATGCAAAAAAACTGGATTGGGAAAAGCGTTGGCGCTGAAATTACATTCTCCGTAAAAGATAGTGATTCAGCAATAACTGTTTTCACCACGCGTCCTGATACTATCTACGGTGCAACCTATATGGTTTTGGCACCAGAGCACTCTTTAGTTGACGTATTAACTGCAAGTCACAATTCAAGCGCTATAGATACGTATAGAGATAAAACGCGAATGATGAGTGAAATTGAACGAACTGCTACAGATAAAGAGAAGACGGGTGTATTTACTGGTGCTTATGCCATTAATCCATTTACGAATGATAAAATGCCAATTTGGATCAGTGATTATGTATTAATTTCATACGGATCAGGTGCAATTATGGCCGTACCTGCTGGTGATGAGCGAGATTTTGAATTTGCCAATAATTTCAATCTACCTATTCGTGAAGTTGTTTCAGAGGATGGTAAGCCCAACAGTAATGATAATTGCTTTTCTGGTTATGGAATTTGTCTTAATTCTGCTAATTTAAATGGACTTACTTCAGAAAATGCAAAGGAAATAGTCTGTAATGAGCTAAATGAGAAGGGAATAGGTGGAGCTAAAATTCAATACCGTCTTCATGATTGGCTTATAAGCAGACAGCGTTATTGGGGAACACCAATACCTATTATTCATTGTGATGATTGTGGTCCAGTTCCAGTACCTGAAAAACAATTACCTGTTGAATTACCAGTAGATATTGAGTTTTCATCTACATATGGTGAAGATATTTCACCCCTTGCAACTTCGAAATTATTTATTAATGTAAAATGTCCAAAATGCAACAAGTCAGCAAAACGTGATCCTGATACCATGGATACATTTGTTTGCTCATCTTGGTATTATTTAAGATATCCAAATGCAGTTATTGATGACCAACCCTTTGATAAGGAAAGGTTGAATTGGCTGCCTGTGGATCTATATGTTGGAGGGGCAGAGCATGCAACAATGCATTTGCTTTATGCGCGGTTTATCACAAAAGCGCTGAGAGATTTTGGATACTTGAATTTCGACGAACCATTCAAGAAATTAGTACATCAAGGGACAATCACTAAAGACGGTAGCAAAATGTCTAAATCAAAGGGGAATACGGTATCTCCTGACGAATTTATAGATAAGTATGGTTCTGATACTTTTCGAGCATATTTAATGTTTATGGGACCATTTGAGGATGGCGGAGATTGGAACGATAAGGGAATAACGGGAATATCCAGATTTTTAGGAAAAGTAATAAAAATTTGTAGTAAAATGAATTATAATTACTTGCCTGATGTCAATACGATTAAATTTGTCAATAAAACAATTAAGTATGTTGGAGAAGATTTAAATCAATTGAAATTTAATACAGCAATTAGCAAACTGATGGAATTATCTAATTATCTTAATAAGCATGAATCAATTAATAAATTTACAGCACAGTCAATTATACTTTTGCTCGCACCAATAACACCACATCTTTGTGAGGAGCTTTGGTATATGTATATTGATAAAAATACATCTGTTTTTAATCATGATTGGCCTGAATATGATAAATCTCTAATTGTGGATAATGAAATACAAATTGCAGTTCAGGTTAATGGAAAACATCGTGGTAATATTCAAATAGAATTAGATTTACCCAAAGAAGATGTGTTAAATATGGCAAAAACTCTAGAAAATGTATCTAAATACATTTCTACAGGTAATCTAATCAAAGAGATATATGTACCCAATAAAATTGTTAATCTAGTTGTGAAGTAATTATTGAAATAAATATATTTATTAGTTTACATATTATCTATTATCTGCATTAATATATATCTGATTGTGAATATGGTTACTTAATGGGGCTTATTCTCTCTGGGGATCTATTCAGTTATTAAAAGTTTATTTTAGTAGAATCAACTTTTTCGTTGATATAAAGTTTCCAGCAATCATTCGCACAAAGTAAACACCACTACTATAACTATCTGCATTCCATATAACAGAATGATATCCAGCATCATAGCTACCATTAGCAAGCGTTACTACATCTCTACCATTCAAGTTGTACACTGATATTGAAACCTCTTTATCACTGGGTATAGTAAAGTTGATAGTTGTCGTTGGATTGAATGGATTTGGGAATCCTGCTGCTAAGCTATAGCTCTCTGGGAGTATAATAATTTCTTGTAGAGTTGATAGAATATGAAGGCCATTGCTCTCCCACAGAGGTATATCACCAGTAAGAGCGTAAGTCTCACCATTAACCTTCTCTACTCTAAACTCAGGTACTGAGCTTGATGTACAATAATCTTTGGTTAAATCACTGTTATCATTACCCATAGCTGGTATATCTGTATAAGCACCATTCCATACTCTAGAGCCTACTTTAGTATTATTACAATATGATGATACTATATCACCTAGCTCTATGATTTCTATATCTTCAATAAAGTAGAATGCTTGTTCTGTTGATTGATTGAAGTCAATCCAAATAGGTAGTTCTTTAATATTATTTGAAATAATTGACTCTCTTGATAGTTCATCAGGAATATTAAAATTAAACTCAAATGGAAATGTCACTTTAGCCCAGTAACCATTACCCCCTCTAAATTCAGTTAAGCTTCCTACCCATGTAAATGGTTCAATTTGACTTGTAGCTACACCTTCACCTATTATACCCGTAAAATATCCTTCCATAACATCTGGAATAGATTCAGCTATGCCCATTGTGTCAGGGAATGGATATGATATTAAATTTGTCCCAATCTGTAAATCATATAGAGTATTTTCATTTAAATAGCCTTCTAAAGTAAGTATAGATTCATCATTGTCTAATTTTACCCAATAACCTGATGTATACTCTACACCTGTTAAGCTGCCTATCCATTGTCCTGGATTAATTTGAGATGCTGCCATTCCTTCACCGATAACACCAATAACATGTCCCTCTAAAGATGACATTACATTTTCAATAGAGGTATCTGCTGGCAGGGCCCAGAAGCTAATAAGATTAGAGCCAACATGTAAATCTCTTGAATATATAAAGCATTCTTCTTCACCATTACATATACCACAAGCATCTAATACATTTCCTTCACAATCACAGGCACCCTCTTCTATACCAACACCACATGCACCACATATATATGTATCATTTGTAATACAATCAGGTTCGGAGTCATCACAATTAAATACCCAGGTCTCATCTATAAGCCCATTACATAAATCTGTATCTGAATCAGGATTTCCGAGTCCATCACCATCGGTATCAGCGCAATAGGTTAGAATTTCTGAATCACCTTCACAATCACCTGCGCAGTCTTCTTCTGCTATACCTCCACACTCGCCAAAGCAATCTTCTATATTTCCATCACAATCGCATGCATCCGAATACACTAAGCCTTCTAGGTTATCAGGTATATCTATTTGACCATAGTTATTGTATCCCCAGGCTACAACCTCTCCTGATGCGGTTAAGGCAAGGGAATGATAATAACCCCCTGCTATTGCAACCACATCTGATAGGTTATCAGGTATATCTATTTGACCATAGTTATTGTATCCCCAGGCTACAACCTCTCCTGATGCGGTTAAGGCAAGGGAATGATAAGCACCCCCTGCTATTGCAACCCCATCTATTAGGTTATCAGGTACATTCGTTTGACCATAGGTATTGTATCCCCAGGCTATCACCTCTCCTGATGCAGTTAAGGCAAGGGAATGATATATTCCCCCTGCTATATGATGTTGATTCGCGCTAAATCCTGGATATAAATCAGCTATATCTTCACAGCCACATTCATAGATAGCGCCAGGGCCTTCACAGACACCACATTCGTCATTTACAGCAAGCCCACCCCAATCACCTAAGCAATCCTGTGTACAGTTGTTAGAGGGGTCATTATCACAGGTACCACACATATCTACCGTAGAATCTCCACCACATTCACCAGTGCAATCATATTCGTATGCACAAGAGTCATCATCTTGAGTCGCTTCAGCATTATAATTACATGCCATATTATCAGTGCAACCGGGAATAAATCCTTCTAATAAATCATTCATAGAAAAATTATTATTTGACCACGGATCAACAGCTTGAGATGGGATTGCATCATAAATATTCCCTGAAGATGTATCAAATATTTTAAATGTTGGTAAATCACCTAGTTCCATATAACCAAAGTGACTTTCTGCGCCATCATTACCCATTGCAGGTAAATCACATAAATTGCCACCACAATTACTCACATCCCATTGACGTGACCCCACACAAATATCACCATTGAAAGCTGCCACCCAATCATTTGATTCAAGCAGATTTCCATTTAAAGTAACTTGGGTAAAAAAGTAAAATGCCTGTAATGTAGATTGTTCATATTGGAATTCCTCAGGGGGATCCTGAGATAATATAATTGATGGAATCAATAAAGTTGAAAGTGTAAGTAATATTAATAGTTTCTTCAAGTCTCTCCTAGGCATTTTAGCACGATAATATAGCTTCAAGTGTTTCATTTTCTAAAGGACTGATTAGTATGGTATTATGGTTGTGATAGAGGACACAATAAATAAAAAGTACTTATATTGGAAATAATAATATTTATTGTTCAATAATAATATATAAAATTAATATATAGTTTTCTCCTTGGTAATTACATAAATTAAGATAAGTGAATGATAAAAAATCAAAGGAATATGTAAACAGATCGGTACGCATGCCATCTGATTTATGGGAAAAAATAAAACGAATATCAAGTCGTAATTATAGATCATTGAACAGCCAATTTATTAAAATCGTTGAGGATTGGCTAGATGATAGAGACTATTTAAAAGATGGGAAAAGAACAAGATTGGATGATTGATTATGAATAATTATATAATAGATACACCACTTATTGGAACAATATTCTATATAGCGGTTGGGCTCATATCCTTTATAATGTACAATAACTCTAATTCTAACTATAATTCCAATACGGGGAAAATTAGGTCTCTTAGGTCGTTTATGTACTTCTATAAAATAATTCAATTGTCAACTCTGTTGGCATGCATCTTTTCTTTGTGGTCAGACTCCCCCACTCTATTCAAGTTGTTCAATAATAATGATTTTTTAATCTATTTAGGTATTTCAATGTCCGGACTCTCAATATCATTGTTTGCGATTGCCCGTTTTTCATTGGGTGATAACTATAGCCCGTGCTATGATTCCTACTTACCAAGGAATATAAACACTAAAGGTATTTATTCAATAGTTAGGCATCCCATATACTCTTCAAACATACTATTAGTTCTTGGAATATTCTTATCTAGTGGCTCTGCAATTGTATTATTCAATGGGACTATTCTTACTATATACTATTATATATCCGCAGCGCGCGAAGAAAATGCCATTACTAGGCAATTCCCTAATTATCGATCTTATAAAATTAAAACAGGGATGTTTTTCCCTCATTTAGTTAGAAGTATCGTTAAATGAACGCAATCCCCATTGCACAAAAAAAATTAAAAGTAGACTTTCCCAAAAAGAAAACAATTATAAAAGATTATTCAAGGCAAAACTTACGATTCAATGTACTGCCAGATAAGTTTGTAGAGGAAACTTTGATTATTGATAGATATGTTCTTGATGACAATAAAATTGAAGTGTATTTCGACAGACTCTATAGGACGGATATGAAAAAAAGTCCAAATCATTACATTTTCCTAAGTAGTCTCATTAATCTGCAAAAAATGATTTATTTACTAATGTGTGAAAGATTTAATATCAAATACACAGATCAAGACGATGAAAAATTTAAAATATGGCCACTTCAAACAAGTATAGAGTTGAAGGGCATGGTTAGAGATAGCATAAATATCATGCAAGATTTTCTCATTGATGATTTTAAAAAAATAAGTGATAAAAAGTATTATGTACATGGAAAGTCCAGCACAAATAGTATCATCAACATTACCGGTTCCGCACTAGTCTATATCCTATAATAATGTATTGAATGATTTAATTGTTCTTACCTAAATAATAGACGATAAATCCTTAATTTTTCCTTCCTTAATTATCTTTTAGTTTAATACTTAAAATTGATGCTATTTTTTCTACGTAATGAAAAAATATATTAACAGCATTGTAAATATCTATGAGAATAAACGTAGTATAGATTTATATAAATACTGGTTGAATCATAATGCCCTATACTATATGAAATATTTTACAATTTTAGCGCTAGCGATAACATCACTGCTAATTCCATTCGACTATATACTCTATGAATCATCCCTTATTTATACATCAACCAGGGTTATTTTAATGACAGTATATATACTGCAATTAATTGTGATATTTAAGTTATTTACCAAACCAAAAAAATACAGTTTTAGTATTGGAATTTTATTGCCGTCTCTTAGCTATAATATTGCATATACTTACTTTCTCTTAGGCGCTAATGCCTCTGATGATTATTATATGACGCTACTTCTTGCCAATTTTGTAATGATCCTAGTATCTAATCTTTTTTTATATAAATTTTATAAAGAGCAGTATACCCTAACATTTCTCTCAGTTCTTTGTTTATTTTTGTTAAGCTTGATAAAGCCTTCTCTTTCTAATGATATAATAAAACTAATATTTTTCCATCTACTTTCATTTTTTATCTGCATTTACTACCGATATCAGTTTATAGCCGCACTTTCAAGTAAATACGACTATCTATCATCTTTACTACCTAATAAATTTGCCAAATTAGTCAGTGTTTCTGATAAATCCTTAGATATTGAGCGACTTTTTCCAACAAAAGATTACTATACGGTGTGCCTTTGTTCTGATTGGAGAAATTATCAAATAATTTCAACATCAAAAGAGCATAAAGAAGTAGAGACAATGGTTGAAAAATTTTATAATATAATCTATAATGAGTTGGAAAAATTAGATATAGCTGGTCAATATTATGCTGATTGGACAGCTGACGAGTTATTTATAATTTTCTATGATGAAATTGATGAAGCGGCAAACGTTAATAATGAAGCGCTTAAGTTTGCTCACTCATTAGCCACTAAATTATTCTTAGATATTTCATCAATTGTAGATAAAGATTTGAAGTATGATATTGGTTTATCCAGTGGCATAGGCTTAATTGGTCTTCAGGGGCCTGCTAATTATAAAAAGACCTCAATCACAGGAGAAGTTGCAGGAAATGCAAAAAGATTTGAATCACAAGCAAAGGCAATAAGATCTACATTAGATCAATCATTTCCCATAATTGTTATGGATAAAACGCTAGAAAAATATGCAAAATCCATAAGTTTATATGATAATCTAATATCAACTTCTATAAAGGGAGATGTAAAGGATATTATTGGCAAAGAATTAACCTATTGGCATTTAAATATTAAATAATTTATATATTCTCATTAAACCAATTCTCATATTCTTTATCTTCGATCCTAAATTCATAGGAAATAACTTCAGGCACATCATAATTTGATTTTTCTTTAATAATTGAAGAAATTTTATTTATGTGATTCTCTATGGTTTTAATCTTAATCGTATACTCATTTGAAGATACTATCTTATTTTTCCAAATATAATATGATTTAATGCCATCTATAATTTGAACACAAGTCGAAAGCTTACTGTTTATGATAGATTTAGAAATTATTTCAGCAATTATTAATTTATCTGTACTCGTTTCTACAATTTTGAACATAATTCTTTACCATGTATTTATTTATACCATAAATTACGATGCTTTTTATATAAGTATTCGTGGGAGCTGGATATTATCAGAACTTTCAACTTACATAATGGAAGATTGATTCAATTATTCCAAAAACAGGCCTTTCTGTCTTTGATGGATTAAGGAAGTTTGCGATTTAGTGACAATCTACCGCTCATATCACAAATCAAAGTGATCTGATAATGCCCTCTTACGAATACTTATTTTTTAATTAATCCCGCAATTTTATTCATAGTATTCACTTCCCCCTCAACTTCTATTTCAATTCCACTGAACGTATCTTTTCTAGAGAGAACATTTAAATCTTCATATATCATTTCTATACTTTTTAGTTGGTCAAAACGAAGCATTAATGTTTTTCTAATGTATGTAGATTTGATTATATCAATAATCCTTTTCTTTAATTGATTAATTTTAAGTGCTTTGTGTGCTGATATAAATACAGCCTCAGGGTAAGTATTTTTTAATCCAGCAATTAAATCCATATCTGTTATTAAATCAATTTTATTAATTAAGGTGAGCTGATTTTCATGGGTAATGTCAAGTGACTTTAGTACTTGATCTATAGTGTTTATATGTGAACTCATTTGAGTAGAGGATGCATCGCAAACACGTATTATCAAATCTGCATCTTTTACTTCAGATAGTGTAGATCGAAATGACGCTACCAAATCATGTGGTAACTTTCGGATAAACCCAACTGTATCACTAAGAATAAATGAAATTCCCCCGCCCAAATTAACTTTTCGAGTTGTTGTGTCTAATGTGGCAAATAATTGATTTTGAATATACACATTTGAACCTGTCAAAGCCTTCATCAATGTGGATTTCCCGGCATTTGTATACCCGACTAGTGCAATTTTATAAACTCTGCCTCGGCTTTGCGTTTGAGTTGAATGTTGATTGTGGTTTTTTTTTAAGTCCAGTTTCAATTTCGTAATTTGATTTCGTATGAGTCGGCGATCAATTTCAATTTGAGTTTCACCAGGCCCTCCTCTAGTGCCAACTCCACCCATTTGCCTTTCAAGGTGGGTCCATTGACGTGTTAATCTTGGAAGTAGATATTCAAGGCGCGCCAATTTAATTTGCGTCTTTGCTTCACGTGAACGAGCATGGCTATCAAATATATCTAATATTAAACCCGTTCTGTCTAAAATTTTGGTATTATCACCAGCAAGCTTTTGGATATTTTTAATCTGGGTTGGTGATAATTCGTCATTGAATATGACAAGCCGTATCTTCAGCTCATTTGCCTGATTAATTATAGATGATATTTTACCTTTGCCAATAAATGTAGCTGCATCAATTTTAGAACGTTTTTGTATGATGCGATCTTCAACAATGGCACCAGCTGTTTCAGCTAATTGCTCTAATTCATCTAATTGAAGTTGTATTTCTTCTGAAGTGTTATCAGAAAATTGAACTGCTATAAGGAGAGCTGGCTCTTTTGCTTCAGCTTGACGTTTTTTGGATTGCATTACTTGATATAATCATTTCTATTATTATTAATAGTGTAATTAAATATAATATTAAACGCCATAGTTCAGTCCCCACTCTGGACTTATGAATAGCCTCTTTTAAATCGATATTCCCCATTCTAATTATAGATAAATTTTCAGATAAATATCCTTTCAATTCACTGTCATTAGCAATTTCACTGTCAAATTCAGCCGTTGGAACATTCATGGCTATAAATGAAATTATACTATCCGCTGTAGTTCTAATTTGATGTATACCAGGTATTTTTTGGTAAAATATTTCAGCACTGTTCATATCTATATCAAAATCTAAATTAATTGGCGAATAATATTTTATTTTTTCATATCCGCTTTGCTTTTCTTTATATGGCATCCACCGATCTCCAATTTGAAAATACAATTTATCTGTTTGGTTAAATTGATTATAAAACATTTCATGGAAGAAGGGAATAAAATATCCTCGTATGGGAAAATTAGACCAGGTTAGTGATGGCGAAATGGAGAATATATCAACAATCCCATCGCCTTCATAGTGCCGACTATAAATAGAGTAACCATTATCCGTTACTAGTACTGATTTTTCAATTTGAGGAAGTTGAAAATACCGAAATAGTTTTATGGGATTTTCCTTATAGGTCTTTGAAATAAACAATGGATTCGTATTTGAACTATTAGAATAAGCAATTTGATATTTATCTTTGGATAATATTTCACGCTCCCTATTTAAGTATTGTGGCTCAAATATATCTAATTCAGTTGTTGTCGAATCTAAATCATCTGGGAATATTATGAGATGTCCCCCATTACCCACATATTCCAATAGCTCAACTCCCATGGATGAGAGTGAATGATATCCATTTTGAATTAATATTTGATTTCCATCACTAATCGCCAGTTGGACATTGCCAGGTAGATAATTTGTATTTTCAATTATGGTATTTTTAAAATTTATAGAAGAAAATAAATGAGACATATAGAGATCACTTCTTAGTGTAATTGAACCTATCTTCAACTTTTCAGGGATTGTTATTTTAAAATAAAATTGATTATCCGTTGCTCTATCATCATCTTCTATTTTAAAATAGCAAGCATAATCTCCCGTTGTTGGCACCGCAGTAATAAATTCATAGGCATTTGCAGAATGTACCTTTACATTTACCAATTGTTGGGCAACACTAATATCATTGATGAATAGTTGTATTAATTTATTCTCAATATCAGTACTTCCATTATTCATAATCGTAACCCCAATTGTTAATGGGGAATTAGGCAATAGTATAACATTATCAATTTCCAGATCAACGATTGAGAGATTTTCTTCAAGTTGGGGAATTATGAGAGTAAATATATTCCAGTCTTCGAAATATGCTTTAAATGGATTTGCAGACGTTAAATGCTTCTTTTGACCATCTGTGATGTAATATAACTCCTTTATAGAATATTCATCAGCATATTTCGCTTCAATTTCGGCCAAAGAAACAGAAATCTCAGGAGATGTATATGTAATCTCAAATATTTTATCTATTTCAGGTAGTTTAGCTTTTATACCACTATATAATTTACCCTTTGACAGGGTTGAAATATATATTTCTGAATTATCCGAAATATTATTTAGAATTTCATTATAAATAGAAAAAATTTGGGTGTGTCGGTCAATGTCATCATTTTTACCATACATAGAAAATGAATCATCAATTAAAATTACTGAAATTAAGGAGTCATCGTCAGTATTCCAATATGAAAATAAACCACCAATTACAGGCCGAGTCATCATTATAATAATTAATAATATGATTAGCGTTCTTAATATCATTAATAATATTTGTAGAAACTGCAATCGACGAATTGATTCAGTCTCCAAGGCTTTTAAAAATCGAATTGAACTAAAATCTATAGTAATTATATTCCGTTTATTTAATAAGTGAATTATTAGTGGGATAGAAATTAGTGGAATAAGTGAAAAGAAAATTGAAGATAAAAAGTTCATCTATATTCCACTAAAAGAAAGAAGAAGCGCAACCATAACAGGTATTGAAATATTGTCATTGATTTTGGGGATGACAATTAATTCTGTAATTGTAGCAATAATTGATATAAGTAAGGCTACAAACAGGGGGATTTTAAATATAAATAAAATTGCCAATGTCGTCATAAAGAAGGCAAAACTTCCTTCCAATGATTTATTCAATAATTTTGTTTTTCCAAAACCTACACCTATAATGGCAGCCATTGCATCCGCTAAACTCATTACAATCAATGCAATCCCTGCAACTTTTGGCTCAAAGACAATATATGTGATTAATGCACCCCAAAATACAAAAGATGCACCAGTTAATTTATGGGATTCAAATGATCGTGTTATTGAATGAAAATATGAATTATAAAAATTAGAAACGAATTTATTGTGAATACGTAAATAATCTAAAAGTGGAAATAAAATGGAAGCTATTATTAGTATTGGAAGGACAATATTTGGATCTATATATAATATTGTCAATCCAATAATTGATGAAGCAAAGTGTATTAGTTTACGCTTAAACTCATTAATAAAATTTAGTTTACTCACCCAATAACTCATTATAACGTTTTTGAATATTATCAGCTTTTAATAAACCAGATCCGACAATAGTAATATCAGCACCACTTTCATACACTTTATCAATTGTAGTCAAATTAACCCCACCATCTACACCAATGAGAATTGACCTATTTTTGCAGATTCCAGATAAAGTTTTCATTTTTACCAAAGTGGATTCAATAAATGATTGTCCTCCGAATCCAGGAAACACGGACATAATTAATATATAATCAAGAAAATCTAAATATTTTACCAAAACATCAATTTCAGTATTTGGATTTATTGCAATTCCAGATTTAACATTTTGAGCTTGAATGTATTTTAAATCTTCCTCAATGGTTGAGCTGGCTTCATAATGAAAAATCAATGTATCGGAACCTGCTTTTATATAATCATCAAAATAACGATTAGGTTCTGTTATCATTAAATGGGTTTCGAGATGAAGATTTGTTATTCCTTTAATTTGCTTAATAATAAATGGGCCAAATGATAAATTGGGAACAAAATGACCATCCATAACATCCAGATGTAAGCGAGTCACACCGGCCATTTCAAGTTCATTTACTTGTGAAGCTAATTTAGTGAAATCTGCAGATAGCATTGATGGTGCAATATTTCGCATTATTGAAACTCCTTCTCTGTACTGAGTATTAATTCAACAGCAGCAGGGAATGTAACCCGTAACCCTGCAGTAAAATTTTGGTCAATGACTGTATTTTCAAGTAAATCGGGTTGAAATTCATATTCAATTTCTCCCAACCTTAATCCAGATTGTGCTAATTTCATTTTAGCAGATTTTAAGCTAATGCCTATTAAATCTGGAACCGTATAATAATCTGGCGGATTTCCTTTACTTACTCCAAAAGAGATATTTGCGCCTGATTTTACAATATGTCCCGCTCTTGGAACCTGAAAACTTATATGCCCATCTTTAATGGTATTATTGAATTCATACATAACCGTATCCACAACTAATCCTTGACGGTTAGCATTAATTCGTGCATTTCGTAATGACTGATCAGTGTAATCTGGAATAATTATATCTTCTCTATGGCCAGCAACGGTTAGATTGATAGTTCTGCCCTCTTTTACTTTCGTAAAAGAACGTGGTGACATTTTAACAACGGTACCCGGGGGATTATTATCAGAAAAGGGAATAGTTATAACTTCCGATTTAAATCCTAGAGAAGTGAGTGTGTATTTAGCCTTTTGCAAATAATCACCTCTCACATCTGGTAAGTAATGTTCATTATTATAACCAACATAACTGGGAAGAATTATATAATCTATAAAAAGTACACCGATTATAGTAAATAGTATCAGCGCAAGAAGATATTGGAAGAGGGACTTACGCATCTTTTAATAGTCTTACTGCAAATCCTCCATCGATTCCATGTACTGGTGGAAAGGTAAATAAAGCTCCTTTTTCATCAACAAATTCTTTGGGCACATAATTTGCAGCATTATCCAATTTAAAATCAGGATGTGATTTTAGGAACGCCTCAACAATCATCCAATTTTCCTCGAGCTCTAGGGAACATGTGCTGTAAACTAGTGTTCCGCCTGGTTTAAGCGCTTTAGAAGCTTCCCATAGAATTTTTCGTTGTAGCAAATGCAATTCAAGTAAATTGTCCATATCCCTTCGCCAGCGGAGATCAGCACGCTTGGACATAACACCAGTTCCACTACAAGGTACGTCTGTTATCATTTTATTTGCTTCAGGTAATTTGTCTCGAGTGAGGTCTTTTATTTCAGCCGTTACAATATTCACACCTAATCTTTTCATTCCTGTTGATAATCTCCCAAGTCTTTCTGAACTTTTATCAAATGCTAGAATTTCCCCTTTATTTTTCATTAATTCAGCAATATAAGCGGTTTTACCACCAGGAGCTGAGCATCCATCAATAATTGTCTCCCCTTTTTTAGGATCAAGTAATGTAACCACTAACCCACCAGCAGGATCTTGAATACTAATATTCCCCCCCTTAAAAAGATTACTGTTCAGTAAAATACCAATACTTGACTTGGGGGCAAAGAAATTTTTTAAATGTTGAAATTGCTCAAATTCAATTTCATTTTTTTTTAAGTAATTTTTGAATTTTGTGACAGTATATGATAGTGTATTTACGCGAAACCAAATTTGAGGTGATTTATTATTCCATTTAGCTAAAGCTACTGCATCTTCAAAATTACCATCAGTAATCCATTTATTCATTAACCATTCAGGATGACTATAATATTGAGCAGTGTAATCAATTGGCGTATGCTCATCTGGAGCTTCCGGCATTTCATATTTTAAAAGTGATCGAAGTAATGCATTAGTCAAACCTCCTAAATTTTCGTGTATTCCTTTTGCCAATTGCACCGTAGTTGTTACGGCTGCATAATCAGGAATGCTGTCCATATATCGGATTTGATATACACCAATTCGAAGAAGAATTAGATAATGGGGTTTAAGGTCATCCATTTTGCCCTTAAAAACTTGACTTAATTCCCAATCCAAACGACCAGCCATTCTAACGGTGCCTTGAACAATTTCAGTTATAAAACGCTTTTCTTGATCTGTAAAGTGGCCATGACGAATCCTTTCAGCAAGTACATCAGTTAATCGTCGATCTTTAAAAGTGGCACGTTTAATTATATCCCATGCATGACGACGGGTTCTTAGTTCACGTTTATCAACTAATACATTACTATTATTTCCCAAGGATAAATTCCTTCCCTATAATTTTGTTCATAATTCCCTTATAAAAATCTGAAACAGACATTTTATTCTTACCTTCTAGTTGTACTGTTTTTACAAGGAGGTCACTAGTTCCAGTGCCAATTATTAAATTATTTTCAATTACCTTAAATTGTCCCGGATTCAAGCTGTTGATTTCAGAAATATCCGATTCATATAATTTTAATCGTCGTCCTATAAATGTTGTGAATGCACCCGGAATTGGTGAAAGAGCTCTTATTTGATTATGTATATGTACTGAGTCAATAACCCAATCAATTCGGTACATTTCATTTTTCAACTTAGGAGCTGGAGTTGATTTTTGTAAATCTTGAGAAATAGGTGAAATTGAATTATTTTCTATTCCATCTAATGTTTCAAGAAGAAGGTCGGCTCCAACAATTGAGAGGTCATCCCATACCATTCCAGTGGTTGCTTTGTTTGTAATTTTATATTTTTTTTGAAGGTAAATACTACCCGCATCAACTCTATTATTTATTTGAAATGTTGTAACTCCCGTTTCAGTTTCTCCATTTAAAATGGCATGATGGATTGGAGCTGAACCTCTATACTTGGGTAAGAGAGATGCATGTAAATTTACAGCTCCATATTTTGGCATACTAAATATTTTTTCAGAGATAATTCGAAACGCCACAATAATAAAAATATCCACCTTTAATTTTGCGAGAGTTTGGATAAATTCCAAATTAGACAAATCATCGATTTCAATTATTGGTATATTTAATTTCTTAGATTCAATAAATACTGGTGTTTTTCTAAGCTTCTGTCCTCGTCCTGCAGGTTTAGGTACACCCGTAATTGATGCAATTACATGATGTTTTGAATTGTAAATTTTATTTAGTGATGGTACGGCAAAATCAGGTGTCCCAAAGAAAGCAATGTTCATTTTATACTACTGGCTATTATAATATTATACCTGTTGATGGAACACCTGTTAGCGAAATTTCATGTAATCTTTTTTGAATAAGCATCCGCTTTGATTGAGGTAAATAATCGGTAAAAAACTTTCCGTTTAAGTGGTCTTTCTCATGTAAAAGAACGCGCGCAGATAAATCTGAAAAGGTTTCAACAAATATGTTTTGGTCTATATCTTGATATTGAATAGTAATTGTTTCAGCACGGGTGACCTCAGCACGAATATCAGGTACACTCAAACAACCCTCTTCCATGATGCATTCACCCATTGATTGTATAATTTTAGTATTTATAAATAATTGAGGATTGGGTACAAAGCATTCTTCATCCATGTCCTTATTTTCTTCAAATTCATATTGACTTATATCAAAAACGAGTATATCCAAATTTATTCCCACTTGATTTGCAGCTAAACCAAGCCCTTTTTCATGATACATAGTATCGAACATATTTTCGATTAAAGTATCCAAATTAGTAAAATCTGTTACAGTATTTACTTTCTTCCGAAGTATAGGATCGCCGTATTTAACAATTGGGATTAGGGGCACTATTTTTCCTCTTTTATATTGTTAGCTAAGCCTGCTATATATGATAGAGCAACAATAAATTTAGTCCCAGAGCCAGCATCTATTGTGATACGATCTTTATTTTTTCCTTGAAAATCTATAATCTTACCATAAATTCCACCGCGAGTTAAAATTTTATCACCCTTTTTAAGATTTTTTAATTCATCCTCGTGACTTTTACGTTGTTTACTTTGTGGCCTGATTACAATAAAATAAAATATTAAGAACATAAGTATAAATGGTAAAAAAGTTGAAAATGGCATTGAAGCTCCCGTTTCTGTTTGTGCAATTAGTAAATCCAAAATTTCTTTCCTATTTTGGTATGATAAATTACATTTTTAATTGTATTTCTTTAAACTGAAAGATGCATAAATGAGTTTTAAATTTACCTATGGAATATAATCTTTATTTAACCTGTCCACGTGGTTTAGAATCTGAGTGTGCAAATGAATTAAAAGAATTGAATTGCGAAAATATAATTTCAGATAGTGGTGGAATTTTTTTAACTGGTGATTTAAGATCAATTTATACAATTAATCATCATACTCGGCTTGGTATGCATTTACTTATAAAGATTGCACAATTGGATTGCAAAAATGAAAGAGGACTCTATAATGAAATAAAAAATATACCCTGGACAAAGTATATATCTTACATTCAGACTATTTCAGTTAATGTAAGAGCGCGCAGGAGTTGGGTTACCAACACGCAATTCACCGCATTAAATGTAAAGGATGCCATTGTAGATAGAATTAGAGACTATTCGGGAAAACGTCCATCAATAGATATTAAATCTGCAGATGTACCCATTGATGTTTTTTTGGATGGCACCACTTGCAGTGTATATTTAAATACATCTGGATCAGCTTTATTTAAACGTGGCTATAGAGATAAAATTCATAAAGCTGCAATTAATGAGACCTTGGCAGCTGGATTAATTAAACTCTCTAAATGGGTACCCCCTGCCCCATTGTTTGATCCCATGTGCGGATCGGGAACATTTGCCATTGAAGCTGCTATGATGGCATTAAAAATACCTCCACGCATTGACCGCCGTGAGTATGCATTTATGAAATGGCTTAATTATGATACCTTTTTGTGGGATGATGTGAAATTGGAAGCCGAAAACAATATAGACACATCAATCAAACCAAGAATTTTTGCATCTGATAAACTTAGTGAAAATATTGATATGTGTAAGGCGTCTGCAATAAAAGCTGGAGTTGATAGGTATATTCGATTTTCAGTATGCAATATTAAGCATTTTAGGCCACTTACTGAAAAAAGTGGTTTTATTCTTACCAACCCCCCATATGGGGAAAGAATTGGGGGTGATGATGAAGAATTAGAATTTTTATATACGACTATGAATGAGAGATTTATCAATCATTGTAAGGGATTTTCCATATTCATGATTTGTACAGAATCGCCATTTCTGAAATTCCTTGAAATGGAACCATCTTCCAGTATCCCCATGAGAAATGGTAAATTGCAATGTAATTTTTTGGAGTACAATATCCCCCCTGCCACATTGCGACTCCCTAATGCTTAAAATTGGCAATTTGACTATTGATAATCCAATTTTCCTGGCACCCATGGCTGGTATAACTGATCATCCTTTCCGAGTGCTTTGTAGAAAAATGGGTGCTGGAGTCGTGTATACTGAATTTGTTAGCTCAGATGGTATTGTCCGTGAAAATCTTAAAACTATGGAGCTCATGCGATTTACCCCTGATGAGCGACCCATTGGTATTCAAATATTTGGAGATAATCCCGAAACGGTGGGAAATTCTGCTAAAATTCTTAATGAGAAATTTGACCCTGACATCATAGATATAAATTATGGTTGTCCTGTACCTAAAGTTACCAAAAGAGGTGCAGGTTCAGGTGCAATGAAAGACTTATGTAAAATGGACGATATAACGCAGGCTGTTGTGGAGGCAGTCCCATTAAAAGCGGTAACAGTTAAAATGCGGGCTGGGTGGGACAATGAATCAATAATCTCAACTGAGGCTGCAGTCCGCTTAGAGAAGATTGGGGTAAAAGCAATCACATTACATCCACGAACAACCAAACAACAATTTTCCGGACGATCAAATTGGAAATACATTAAAGAAATGAAAGCAGCGGTAAAAATTCCAGTAATCGGAAATGGGGATGTAGTAACGGCAGATGATTATATTAGAATGAAAGATGAAACGGGATGTGATGCCGTAATGATTGGTCGTGGCGCATTGGGGAATCCTTGGATATTTAAATCTATAAAGGCAAAATTAAGTGGAAGCAACTTTTCACAACCCACACTTTCAGATAGAGCTGAAATGTGTAAGATTCATTTTGATTTATTGAGAGATGATAAACATGAAAAACTCTGTGTAAATTTATCCAAGAAGCATTTTGCTTATTACCTAAAAGGTTTTCCTGGAGCTGCAGAGTGGAGAACTAAATTTGTACGATCTGAAAATATTACTGAAATAGAAACTCACCTAGATGAACTCTTAAATCATTACGCACTCAATTATTCAGAATAGTATTGATAGTAATTATTTTTACTATTCTTTGCTCTGTACATGGCTTTATCGGCAAAACGCATTAATTTATCAAAATCTGTTCCCATTTCAGGGGATAGGCTGATCCCAATACTGATGGACACCTGTATTGGGATTTCTTGAATGATATGCGGTTTCTCAAAAGTTTCAAATATTCTAGTTAATAATTGGTTGATATTATCCTTATCCCCTATTTTGGGAAGTAATATTGCAAATTCATCCCCCGCCCATCTTGACACAGTATCACTTTCTCGGACACATTCACATAATCTTTTTGAAGTCTCGATTAGAACAGTATCACCTCCATCATGGCCATAAGTATCATTGATTGATTTAAAATTATCCACATCTATAAAAAAAAGTGCTAAATCTTCATTATGTCGATGTGCTGCTGATAATAGTTGTTTACATCGATCATCAAACAAGGAGCGGTTTGGCAATTTTGTTAATTGATCGAAATTGGCTCTATAATAAATATTTTTTTCTTCGTCAGTTTGTTTTGATATATCTGACACTTCAATAAGCCAATAATTTGCATTTAATGGCTTTGATTGAATCACATACACTTTATTGGGAGAATATGAAAATTTTATTTTATTAATCAGGGAGGAAAAAGATTTATCATTTAAAAAGGAATGGATTTGGGTTAAATGTAAATTTTCTGAGTGAGTTGGATCAATCGAAAAATAATTCTCGAATTTTGCATTATACCAAATTATACGATTAGATCCATTAATTATGGCAATACCAAGACCAATATTATCGAAGATTGATTGTAGTAATATTTTATCCATTTTCTAGTGAATCAGTCTATATCATTTTCTTCTGGTGCCAACATTCCCCCAGAAATTATAATTTTTAACGCATCTTCAACAGAAAGATTCGTTTCTAGTGTATCCGATTTTAGGGCATAAATCATGTAACCAGAAGTTGGATTGGGTGTGGTTGGAACAAAAATATGAAAATATTCATTACCTTTTTTATCTTTTGATTCACCCGTAACCATGGCCAGTGTCCATAATCCTCTTCGAGGATATTCAAACTTAATTACCTTTTTAAAGGCATTTTTATCCTGTGAGCGTAGGCTTTCTGTAATTTGCTTTACCGTTTTGTATACAAGGCTAATAATTGGAATTCGTTCAACTATTTTTTCAATTTCATTAAGTAAACTTTTACCCAAAACATTAGTCACAAACCTACCAATTAAATAAATTGATATGATTGTAAGGGAAAAGCCAATTAACTCTGGAATATAATTAATAGTATTTTCTCCAAAAATCCAATAATATATTTTTGTACCTGGTGAAGAAAAGACAAGGAAAAGCTGTTTTACTATCCAATATGTAGCGTAAATAGGCAATATTGAAAATAGCCCCGTGAAAATGTATTGCCTAAAATGTGATTTTTTATTCATATTCAAAACTACTTATTTTTATCAATGACGTTCAAATCTTTTATCTAAATCATCTAAACTTAAATTAATGATGATAGGGCGTCCGTGTGGACAGTAATATGGATGCTCTGTTGAGAATAGACGGTCAATCAGATGTTTTCGTTCTTCTATTGTAAGTGGATCGCCGGCTTTTACAGCCGACTTACATGCAAATGTGGAAGCGATATAATCAATAAAAGAGGCATCTAATTCATTACTATGCATATAATTTTCTAATATTTCACGTATAACTTCCTTTTCTGATCCCCACTTCACATCGATTGGAATACCCTCAATAATGACTGCATTTTCCCCAAATTCTCTTAGTTTGAAACCGATTTTCTCTAAATATGGTATAATGTTTAATAAATTAGAAAATTCATCTGGTTGAAGTGATAGCGTTTGTGGAAATAATACCGTCTGAGAGCTCATTCCATTCCCATCCATTGCAGCCTTTGCAGATTCATACAATACACGTTCATGGGCTACATGTTGATCTATAATGATGATTCCAGATTTTATCTCAGTAATGAGGTACTTGTTGTGGAGTTGCCAAATAATATCTGAAATGACATGTTTATCAACCTTTATATCATGCAATTGAACAATTCGTTCATGTGCGCGATCTACCTGCAGATAATTTTCAAAATCCACATTAGGCTGATTTAAATTTAATTGTGACAAATCATTGCTTGAGGATGCTCTGGGAGCAATATTCTTATCCAGCAGATTATCACTATTTTGAATTAATGGAAGCTGTATTTTACTATCTATATCCAGTGGTTGGTTGTAATAAATCAATGACGGGTCATATTCAGGTATAACTTTAAGTATATCCTTTAAAGCCATTGTTATAGACGTTTTAATTACATGATATATATGCCATTCATTTTGGAATCTTACTTCCATTTTTGAAGGATGAACATTAATATCAACAAAATCTAATGGTACGTGAAGAAATAAAACAAAGAAGGGGAATTCACCTCTGGAGATTAAAGAGCGATATGAACTAAAGACTGCAGAACTTAATAGTCTATCTTTAATAAATCGTCCATTTAAAAATAAATATTGGTCCCCTTGACGTTTTTTTGTGGTGCTTAAATTACCTGTAAATCCTGATATGGAATAGGGTGATTTAGATAAAGAAACTGGTAATAGTGAATGTGCAAAATTATTACCAAAAATATCTTTTATCCGACCTTCTAATGAATTTGGAGAAACCTTATATATTTCTTTTCCATTGGCAGAGAGTGAGAATCCAATATTGGGATTAGAAAGCATGAATCTTCTCACTAATTCAACTACTTTACGTTGCTCAGTGTCCGGTTTTTTTAAAAATTTTCGCCTTGCAGGAATATTATAAAAAATATTCTTAACGGTAATTTGGGTCCCTTGTAACCCAGCAACAGGCTTTAATGAATTTCTATTTCCACCATGAATTATTATCTCAAATCCATCCATTTCCCCACTCACGATTGACCGTGCAGAAAGCTGTGAAACAGAAGCAATACTGGGTAATGCTTCACCACGAAATCCCAATGTATTTATTTGAGATAAATCCTCTTGAGTTTCAATCTTACTGGTGGCATGTCTTTTAAATGCCATTTCCAAATTATCCTTTGACATACCAAGGCCATTATCAAAAACTTGTAATGTTTTGCGACCACCATCTTCAATTAAAATATCAATCTGCGTAGATTCAGCATCAATAGAATTCTCTACTAATTCTTTTATAACAGAATAAGGTCGCTCAATGACCTCACCAGCAGCAATTTGATTTATTAAATTTGAGGGGAGTAACTTTATCGCTTGCATTTATAACAGTGCTGCAATAACAACTTGCCTTATATCCATAATTTGCTCACTTACTAAAAGAAGAATGGTTTCCACTTTTGCTTTCATTTCATTAGAAAATGCCTCATCTTTAATATCAGATAAATTAATCAATACATTCATCGCAGCACCTTGTGCCCCTGCATGTGCCATTTCAGCTGCTACACCTGCATCTGAAATTGAATTTGGATTTCCCTCTGTTGCAGCTAGTTTTGCAAGTGGCATTACTAATGCACATGCCTCTAAAATTGAAAGTGGTGAATAGGTAGCAATTTTAGTGGCTTCCTGAATAGCCAAATTGCGAATTTCTATTTCACGTTCGGATGAATTAGCCATACGCATTGCATCAATCACACCATTAAATGAATTTGTATCTTCATCAATGTACTTTATAAGTAAATCTTTTAAACGTTGCGCTTCAACTGCAAGATTGTTCATCTTATTTTTAGATTTCTCATATCCTTTTTTACCCACAGTTAAATTACCAACCATTGCAGATAATCCTGCTGCCAATGCTCCTGCAAGGGCACTAACACTTCCGCCCCCTGGAGCTGGACTATTAGAAGATAATTCATCTATAAAATCAGAAATAGAAGCGTTTGCTAAATCACCAAACTTTTCTGCAACTCGATATTCAATGATTTTTTCATGTGGATCAAATGGACCTAAATCATCAAGTCCAAGAGATTTTATAGCAATATGTATAATATCTTTTTCTGGTATTCCTTGAGATTGTCCCTGTTTTTCTAAATAATGTAAACCTGCATTAAGTAATGCACTTAGTGGGATGAGACCAACTAACTCACTTCCTGTGACACGAAGTCCTCTTTTTTGTGCTTGTTTGCAGACCTCATCAAATGCTTTATGGGGCGATGTAATATTGAAGTTGGTTAAATTCATTGAAACTTGGGCTTGTCTATATTCATCAATGTACCACCCAACCGCTTTAGTAGATTTTAGTGTCCCTGGCACTTTTATAATAGTTCCATCCTCTTCTCTTACAAATTTACCTTCATTATTGCGCTTTGCTCTTCCTGCTTCACGTATATCTAAGGCAATATCGGATGCTAATTTTTTCTCATGAGAGTTTAAGTTAATATTGTATGCAATTAAAAATTCACGTGCACCAATTGCAGTAACACCTGCAGACAAATGGAGTTTTTTAGGACCAAAATCAGGGAGCCATTCTTTTTGATTTAGTTTTTCTGCCATCCCTTCATATTCACCAGACCTTACATTTGCTAAATTGATGCGGTCAGGATTTGTGGCTGAATTTTCATAAAGATATACAGGAATTTCTAATTCAGTCCCCACTTTTTCAGCCAATAACTTAGATAGTGCTACACATTCATCCATACTCACATCACTTACTGGAACCAGCGGACACACATCTGTAGCCCCCATTCTAGCATGTTCACCCCTATGTGTTTGCATATCAAGAATCTCTGACGCTTTCTTTATAGCTAAAAAAGCAGCCTCTAACACGCTTTCTGGTGGTCCAACAAAGGTTACCACGGTACGGTTCGTATCAACGCCTGGATCTACATCTAAGAGGCTAATATTTTTCACCGATTCAATCACATCTGTAATTTCTTTTATTTTGACTAGATCAACACCTTCACTGAAATTTGGTACGCATTCTATAATTTTCATTTTAAAAAACCTTTTAATTCAAATATTACATATATTATTAATAATAAGAGGATAAGATTTTTGAATAATTGTCCACGGGCAGCCCTTCGACGCCACCCTTGATTTAATAATTTATTAAATTTCATTTATATGCCAGCAAATATGTATAGAAATAATTTAATAAATGGTGTAATTACCATTCCAATAATGGAAAATCCTGTAATCATACCAAAAAGAATTAACCCCAATAAAATCTTGGGTCCATAAACTTGTAGTTTCCAGGCTAATTCTGGATTTTTACGTCCAATTATACTACCAAATATTTGTGAGCCATCTAAAGGGGCTACGGGAATAAGGTTAAAAATTGCCAGGGCAATGTTTATATAGAGGAAAAAGTACAATACAAGTGAAATAGATTCACTAATTGGAATATTGAATCCGTTTATTAGGCGTACAATACACCCTCCAATAAATGCCAATAATAAATTTGAAGCAGGGCCAGCAAATGCAACTTTTATCATTCCAGTGTAACGATCATTTAGGTTTAATGGATTCACTGGAACTGGTTTGGCCCAGCCAAACCCTACTAATAATATCATTAATGAGCCAATTGGATCTAAATGGGCAAGAGGATTTAATGTTAGGCGACCTTGTCGCTTGGCAGTATCATCACCAAGATAATATGCAACAAGTGCATGTGAAAACTCATGGAAGCAAAGTGCAAATATTAACACTGGAATAAGGATAATGAGTACTTCAAGATGATCTGGATATAATCGAAATAACATTAATTCCTCGGATGAAACTCTTTATATACTTCTTTAAGATATGTTTTATCTACATTCGTATATATTTGTGTGGTTGATAAATCAGAATGACCAAGTAGTTCTTGAACGATGCGTAAATCAGCACCACCTTCTAATAAATGGGTCGCAAAACTATGTCGCAATGTATGAGGACTTACTTTTTTTTCAAATCCGATTATACTTGTAGGTTTTTTTAATATTTTCCAGATTGCCATTCTACTTAGGTTTGTACCTCTATTATTCAAAAAAACAGTTCCAACACCCTTGCCTTTATTTGCATACTTAGGACGATCTTCATCAATATATTCTTTTAATATTGAAGATAGTTTTCCGCCTAATGGTACGATTCGCTCTTTATTACCTTTACCAATAATACGTAAAAGATTATCATCCCATTTAATGTTAGTTAATTTTAATTGAGATAACTCAGAAACTCTTAATCCAGAGGAATATAGCATTGAAATTATTGAATAATTACGTTTTCCATGGATATTATTCAAATCTACTGCATTGAGGATACTTTCAAATTCTGGTACGGTTAATGTATCGGGAATATTTTTTTGGTGTTTGGGGGATTCTAGTAGTTCTGTTGGGTCTTTTTTAGATAACCCTTTTAGCAAAAGATAATGGTGGAATCCTCTTAGTGAGGATAAAACACGTGAAAGTGTTGTATTTTTGGGTTTTGCAATTCGTGTAAATTGATTTATATAAGAACGAATATGGACAAGTGTAATTTTTTTGGGTGTTGTTAAATTGTTGGTTTCAAATAAGTAATCAGAATACTTAAATAAATCCAGCCAATAAGCGTCGATTGTATTTGTAGATAATCGTCTCTCAAATTGAAGATAAACCAAATATTCTCTAACAAGTCTTTTTAGTGGATGATTAACTTGATCGTGGGATTTCATAAGTTTAATGTACTACTGTAGTTATTTTTTTTAATTCCTCAATAGATGCACCATTTTCGATATGCGTGCCAATGACGATAAAACGAGCGCCAGCATCTGCAATTTTCTTTGCTGTGGTTGAACTTGTAATACCACCTCCAACTATAATTGGAATATCCAGTTTACGGGATAGGGTTTGAATTAGAGCTGTTGATACATGATTTTCAGCCCCACTTCCACATTCTAAAAAAATAAATTTATTTCCTAAATATTGACCTGCTAATGCATGCGCTAAAATTATATCGATTTTGTGCATAGGTAGAGGGATTGTATTGCTCATAATTTCAACTGAGGTTCTGCTACCACTTTCCAAGAGTATATAGCCAGTTGGAATTGGCTCTAATCCAAGGCTATGGATTACGGGGGCAGATTCAACTTGCTCACCAATAAGATATTGAGGATTTCTCCCACTTAATAGTGATAGGAATAATATTGCATCTGCATGACCAGATAATTGCTTCGATGAACCAGGAAATATAATTACAGGGAGTTTTGTATTGCTTTTGATAAATTTTACACGGTCATCAAAATTATTATCTTGAATAAGACTCCCACCTACGAGAATTGCATCAAATCCACTATTATTAATTTTATCCATTGCTTTAGCTAATCCCCCATCATTTTTAATGTCGGGGTCAATGAGTGCAAATGAACCACATCGCTTGGCTGATAGTATTTTTTTTAACTGTGAATGAGTACTCATGTTGATTTTAAGAAATTGATCAAAGTTTCAATCTCATGCATTGTCCTCTTTTCTGTGACACATATTTGGATTAAAGAGTCAGATCCATCACCATCAATTGTGTTGATAAAAATATTAAACTCAAGTGCCTTCATTTTCAAACTACGGGCCGATGTATTGACCTTAACCGTAAACTCTTTGATAAAATCAGTACCATATGGGAGTGAATAATCTTTCAAATTTGATATTTCAATTGCGGTAAACTGGGCCTTTTCATAGCAAAGTCTAGCAAGTGCAGGAAGACCTGATTTCCCCATTAGTGACATGTAAATGGTTGCTCGAAGTGCAATTAAACCTTGATTAGTACAGATATTAGATGTAGCATTTTCACGGCGTATATGTTGTTCACGCGTTTGGAGGGTAAGAACAAATCCTTCTTTCCCTTCTTTGTCAAGAGTTTTTCCAATGATGCGCCCTGGCATCCGTCTCACAAGATTACTTTTTACAGCAAGAAGTCCAATAAACGGACCGCCATATGACATATAATTGCCAAGTGATTGCCCTTCACCAGCATAAATATCTGCACCACATTCACCGGGTGATTTAATAATAGATAGTGATACGGGGTCACTTACCGCAATAAGTAGCGTTTTCTTATTATTTAATTCTTTTTTTGCCACTTCCCAATTTTCTAATACACCATAATAATTGGGAGACTGAAGAACAAGGGCCGCCAGATCTTCATGAATGTCATTCAATTGGGAAAACTGAGTTTTTCCATTTAACTCATCAATATAAATGATTTCTACATTTCTGTTTTGAAGATAAGTTTCAACGACACTTGAATATTTAGGGTTAACTGTTTTGGATATGGCAATTTTTGTATTTCTTGTTGCCGATAATGCCATGGAGCAAGCCTCTGCCACTGCAGAAGCACCATCATAAAGCGATGCATTTGCTACATCCATTCCACTCAACTCGCAAATCATTGTTTGGAATTCGTATAGATATTGCAGAGTCCCTTGGCTTACCTCTGCTTGGTATGGAGTATATGCAGTATAAAATTCTGATCTATTGGCAATTGCATCTACTACTTTAGGTACAAAGTGGTCATATACACCTCCACCAAGGAAACAGAGATTCTCAGAGGCAGCAATATTTTTACTTATCAATGTTTTTGCCACATTCTCACATTCAAATTCAGATAATGCGCCACCAACACCAATATTATCTTGAAAACGTAATTTATTTGGAATTATTGAAACTAATTCTTCAAAATTAGAAATACCAATTTCAGTTAATAACTCTTTTTCCTGCTCTTTTGTACATGGGATATAATGCATTATGAAAGTAAAGCCTCATACTTGTCATGGTCCAACAAAAGGTTGACTTCATCAGGATTTGTAAGTTTGATTTTAATTATCCATCCCTCATTATATGCATCAGAATTAATTGACTCTGGTGAGCCTTCTAATGATTCATTGATTGCCACAACTTCACCAGAAATGGGTGCAAATAAATCAGCAACTGTTTTTACCGCTTCTATGGTACCAAAAACATCTCCAACAGAAAAAACATCACCTATTTCTGGAAATTCAACAAATACAATATCACCCAATTCACCTTGTGCAAAATTTGTAATCCCAATGGATGCCACATCTCCATCAATTTTCACCCATTCATGCTCTGCTGAATACTTTAAATCCTCAGGTATATTCATTAATTATTTTCCTTCTCATACTTAAAATTTTCTATAAATGCAGTATTATAATTCCCAGCCCTAAAATCTTCGTCTAAAAATATTTTTTTTTGAAAAGGTATTACTGTTTTTATACCTTCAATTACACATTCATCAAGGGCACCAATCATTCTATTTATTGCCTCTTTTCTGGTAGGTGCATGTACAATTAATTTTGCAATCATTGAATCGTAAGTTGGTGGTACGCGATACCCAGCATAAACATGCGTATCTACCCGAATTCCCATACCACCAGGCATATGAAAACTATCAATGGTACCAGGTGAAGGTCTAAAATTCTTATCTGGATCTTCAGCATTAATTCTACATTCTATGGAATGGCCACGCAATTTTATATTATTCATCCATTTTGGTAATGGAATGCCTGCATGACATAAAATTTGTAATTTTATCAAATCTATGCCTGTAACCATCTCAGTTACAGGATGCTCAACTTGAATACGTGTATTCATCTCCATGAAGAAAAAATCACCATGTTTGTCAAGTAAGAACTCAATAGTTCCAGCCCCAACATAATCTACCGCTTTTGCACCTTTAATTGCGGCTTCACTCATCTTAGCTCTAATCTCAGGGGTTACAGCTACAGATGGAGATTCTTCAATGAGCTTTTGATGTCGGCGTTGAATAGAGCATTCCCGTTCACCTAATGTGACAATATTACCCATATTATCTGCTAATATTTGCACTTCAATGTGACGAGGTTCTTCTATAAATTTTTCTAAGTAGAGATCTCCATTATCAAATGCAATTTCAGATTCAGATTGGGCTGACTCATAGGCATTTTGGATTTCATCTTCTGACCTAACCAAACGCATTCCACGCCCACCACCACCTGCTGTTGCTTTAAGCATTATAGGATAACCTGCCCTTTTTGCCAGTAATTTAGCCTCATCAACAGAATTTAAAATTCCATCTGAACCGGGGATTACCGGAACTCCTACTGATACCATCGTTTTCTTCGCAGAGGCCTTGTCACCCATCCCTGCAATGGTTATAGCTGGTGGACCAATAAATGAAATATTATGCTCTTCACAGATTGAAGAAAATTTAGCGTTTTCTGATAAAAACCCGTAACCTGGATGAATAGCATCAGCATTTGTTAATTCTGTTGCAGAAATAATTGCAGGAATACTTAGATAGCTTTGAGTGCTTGGACCTGGACCAATACAGATAGCCTCATCTGCAAATTTTGTATGTAATGATAATTCATCTTCTTTGGAGTAAACGGCAACCGTTTGAATATTTAGTTCACGACAAGCTCGGATTATCCGAAGTGCAATTTCACCTCGATTGGCAATTAGTATTTTTTTATACATTAACTGGGAATAACTAGCATCAACGGTTGACCATATTCAACCGGTGACGAATCATTAACTATAATTTTTACAATCTTCCCTGCAATTTCAGATTCGATTTCATTAAAAATTTTCATCGCTTCAATAATACAAATGGTTTGTCCCAATTCAATAGTATCCCCTACTTTAACAAATGGGGGTGTTCCTGGTTTTGTCGATTGATAAAAAGTACCAACCAATGGCGAAATTACTTCTACAGTATTGGTTAAACTATCTTGGGAAGTTGCTTCTTCTGGGGTAATTATTTCATGTACTGATTTTACAGAAGACTGATCGTTAGGGATATCCAATTCAGGAATAGTACCCGGAAAAACAGTTGATGGTTGAATCACAGTCTGTACATCAACATTATGTTTTTTTTGTAAACGAATTTTTTGGGCCCCCCAAAATGATGATACTTCAATTTCATTTATTTCAGTGCCTTCGATAATATTAATTAATGATTCTATTTTGTCTTTCAACATTGAATACCCCTTAAGATTTAACCCGTTCAATATAACGCTTATCTCGTGTATCAACCCTTACCATTTCACCCTCTTGGACAAATAATGGCACTTGAATGGTTACCCCTGTTTCTAGGATTGCCGGTTTAGTTCCCCCTTGTGCTGTATTTCCCTTTTCACCTGGATCGGTTTCTGCAATTTTCATACTCATATGTTGAGGTATGCGAACTTCAATAGGTTCTTCACCATTAAATGCAATAGTAGTTGGCGTATTCTCAATTAAAAAATCTAAGACATCAGCAACTTGCGCCGAACTTAATTCTGTCTGTTCATAGGTTTCATTATCCATAAAAATATAACTTGTACCATCATTATATAGATAATTGAATTCACGTGCCTCTATTCTCACAACATTAATTTTTTCACCTGCTCTGAATGTTTCATCTAAAGCTTGGCCTGTTTTAACATTTTTAATTTTAGTTCTAACAAATGCAGGTCCTTTCCCAGGCTTTACATGCTGGAATTCTACAATCTTCCATAAATTGTTTTTACGCTCAAAAATCAACCCATTTTTGAAATCAGATGTTGATGCCATGTAGATATTACCTTTCCTTGGTATGAAATTTAGATGATAAATTTACAGTGATATTTCAATAAGTTCACATAATTTTGACACCATGATTAGACAATATTTTCCATTTGAAGTTGAGCAAATACTCCCATTCATTATAATATACACAGAAATTCATCATCGTTTTAAATTTCTAGGGAGTAAGTACTTTAAAAGGGAGCCCGAAATAATAGCGGATATTCCTCATAGAATTGAGCCTGGCCAACAACTACCACTACTCATTCTAATAAAAGATTCACATGATTTCCCCATACATCTCTCCAAGGTAGAAATAGTAATTTCCAAAGGGAAGCAAGTTTATAAGCAATCATTAAACATTGGTATCAATATAAACAAAAGATGGTGGTATAAAACCTTTCTTTTAGACAAACCTATCTTTAGTGCTTTAACCGAAATTAATATAATAATTCACTATAAAATAAATTCTATACTAAAAAAGTGCATCAATCATAATTTACCTATTAAAGATTCACTCCCCATGCACAGTTATTTTTCCCATTATCCATATCCTCGAAAAGACAATATTATTTATGGGGATCTACATTATCATACCGATGTAACAGAAGATATGGTTGAATTTGGTGCGCCACTTGAATCAACGTATCATGCAGCCAAAGCACTCAGTCTTGATTTCGTATGCAATACAGACCATTCATATGACATTGATGATAAAATTGATTCTTGGACCCAAGTAGATCCTAAATTAGAAAAATGGAATAACTCCCATAAACTAATTCATAAAATGAATGCTGAACATGAGTTTAATAATTTTATCATACCTTCTGAGGAACTGTCATTGCATAATTTGGAGGGATATAATATCCATGCGTTAATTCTGAATAATAAGACATTTCTTCCCGGGCAAGGGGATGGAGCGGAAAAACCGTTTGATTTTAGTTGTAAGTATAATACAGAAACGCTAGGAAATGCACTGGAAGAGAATTCTCTTTGTATTGCGGCACATCCTTGTGCACAAGTGCCTTTTGCCCAAAAATTATTTTTTAAACGAGGGAAATGGCATTTTGATGACTTAACGATGGATCATGTTGCTGGTATGCAAATTCTAAATGGTGAAATAGATGATAGCTATTACAATGGACTTAAAATGTGGGTAAAATTGCTTCTTTCTGGGTATAAGAAATTTATTTATGCCGGTAATGATGCTCATGGGAACTTCAATAAATATAGACAAATAAAAATCCCTATGATTTCTATTCATGAAAAAGATACTCAAATCCTTGGAGAATGTCGTACAGGTGTGGTTGGCGTTAGTAGCAGCAAATTTAAAATAAGTGATACTGTGGATTTATTGAAAAAGGGGCAATGCTTTATTACCAATGGCCCACTTTTCTATATTCAAGCGATTTCGCAAACAACATATCCTATGGGTGCTTTAGTAAAAGGAAATTTAATTGAGCTGAAAATAATTTTTTCATCTACAGAAGAATTTGGTAATTCTGGTATTATCAAAATATTTAAAGGGAGTTCTGGTGATGCAGAAGAAAAATTGATAACTGAAATTATAATAAATCAAAATCTAATGACACAATGTATGGATATAGTTGCTAAAAAAAGCATGTATATTCGTGCCGAGTATGAGGGGGATTCATACAGAGGCAAAAGAATTGCACTTACAAATCCAATTTGGATTGACCCAGATTGAGGGATGCATTATCTAATTCTTTCAACACCTTCCTTAATGTATTTATTGAAGCAATTATTTTAGTTGACCCAAATTTCCTCTGAGCAAATTTACATAAATCAGCTTCTACAAATAATTTTTCTAGTGCTGCATTACATATATTATTATTATTTAGATATTTGATTATTTCAGTCGACGTCATCTTTGTCGCATTGAAAAAAAATTTATCCATTAGAAATAGTTTAAGAATTGTAGTGAGTTTGATGTAAAATGCCTCTAACTCGGACCCAATCCTTTTTTCAGGTAAACTAATATCATCCAGGTTTTTCATAGCTTCTGTTAAAGGGTCCACAATTGAAGATGCCTTTTGAAATGTAATTAATTTTCTTTTTCTAAAAATATTGTAAATAATTATTAGTGTGAATATAATTATGATAAATAAAATAAAATTCAAAAATGTTAGAGGTATCTGAACATCCTTATTAATTTTATTGTCTCGCAATTTACCATCATCACCTACTGAACGTAGTAATACATTAAATTCAAAATTGCCAGTTTTAAATTCTACGATTGAACCATTTTTGTAATTTATATTTATTTTAATCGATGGAAAATTATGGATGCCATCCGTCCAAAACTGGAGAGACAGTTTCAAAGTATGTGCATTTTTTTCAATTGTGGTTATGGTTATATCTTCATTGTCTACATCAATTTCAGGAAATTCAAGCAATCGGACGAAAGAATTATTAGTAGTAATAGTGAGTGTAGTTTTCTCTCCCACATGGATTGAATCTTGATTTACATCAAAATAAATATCTGCATTGGCGAAAATGAGTGATATAAAAAAGATGATAAAATAAATTATTTTCAATTACTTCCTCTGCGTGTAAAAAATGAAATTAGTGGTTCAATATATCCATGAGATGTATTGATTAGAATAAAATCTATATTATTCTTATTAAAGAAACGCTTCAATTTTTTCTTGTTCTCAGACGCTGTACTTTTCATAGAATTATTTATGGATTTAGATTTTGAATCTACCCAAAATGATTTTTGAGTTTCTGAATCATGGAATTTTATCAAACCCAAGAGGGGTAGCGATATTTCCGAGGGATCATCAAATTTTATTGATACTACATCATGTTTATTATTTAAATGACAAAGGGGTTTATAAAATGCAGAATCTAAATAATCAGACAAAAGAAAAATAACACTTTTACGTTTTATCACCTTTTGCACAAATTCTATGGCTTGTGATATATCTGTTTGTTGATCTTCAGCTTTATAGAAAATAAGCTCTCTTATAATTCTCATCACGTGAGATTTACCTTTTTGGGGTGGAATATATTTTTCAATTTTATCAGAAAAAAGAATCAAACCAACTTTATCATTATTTTTAATTGCACTGAAGCTTATAACAGACGAAAGCTCAACCATCTGATCTGTTTTTAGCGTTTTACCAGTACCATAGAAACCTGAAGCACTTACGTCAATCATAAGCATGACAGTAAGTTCACGTTCCTCATCAAATTTCTTGATAAATGGTTTGCCCGACCGTGCAGTAACATTCCAATCTATGTCTCTAATGTCATCACCAGGAACATATTCACGCACTTCTGCAAATTCCATCCCTTTACCTTTAAATGCTGAATGATATTCACCACCAAAAATATTGTTTACCACATGACGTGTTTTTATTTCAATTAGTCTAACCTTTTGGAGGATTTCTTGAGGAATCATTTACTACGGAGTTGGGATTGATTCAAATATCTGAGTAATAATTTCTTCTGTAGTTATCTCTTCCGCTTCAGCTTCATAGGTGAGTAGTATTCTATGTCGTAAAATCGCTCGACCAACATCACGAACATCTTCAGGAATTACATATGCTCGATGTTTTGTAAATGCCAATGCCTTTGATGCAATTGCCATAAAAATAGAGGCACGGGGTGAGGCCCCAAATAAAATAAGTTGACTTAAATCTTTTAGATTATATTTTCCCGGATTTCGAGTTGCTAAAACAATAGAAACGATGTATTTTTGAATATTTTCGGCAATATGAATTATATCGACTGTTTTTCGTGCTTCTAGAATATCCTTTGAAGTGACAACCGGTTTTATTGGATTATCCTTCTGAATTTTAGACATAGACTGTAATATGGCTAATTCATCGTTTTCTGAAGGGTAATCGACTAATACTTTAAACATGAATCTGTCAATTTGTGCCTCAGGCAATGGATAGGTTCCTTCCTGTTCAATGGGATTTTGAGTCGCCATCACCAGAAAAGGGTCATCTAATTTAAATGTCTCTTCACCTATTGTAATTTGACGTTCTTGCATAGCCTCTAGTAATGCACTTTGTACCTTTGCAGGAGCCCTGTTAATTTCATCAGCCAAAATTATATTTGAAAATATAGGCCCCTTTTTGATTTCAAATTGTGCCTCTTTAGGGTTAAAAATCAATGTACCCAATATATCAGCTGGAAGCAAATCAGGTGTAAATTGTATTCTTTGAAATTGCGTATCAACTAGGGCTGCAAGGGTTTTAACTGTGAGTGTCTTTGCTAGGCCAGGAACACCTTCTAAAAAAACATGACCATCAGATAATATTGCAATAATTAATTTCTCTATGAGATCATCTTGTCCAATTATAGTCTTGTGTAAATTGAGTTTTAACGTTTTTACAAATTCCGAATGTTTATGAATTTGTTCATTTAATTTTTCAATATTGAATTCTGTCATGAAATGTATGCCCTATAAATTATTTAACGAATCAATGGTTACTTGATATTTGCTTAATCCTTCTAACTCAAATTCTACAGATGGTATTAATTCATCGTTAGGATATTTTTCAAGAAAATTCTCATAATTCTCAATAGCATTAGAATATGCATCTAAATAATTACTATAGATGTATGCCACCATAAAATGAGCTTTTTTCGCAATAGGATCATTAGGATAATTGGTAATTAGAGTTTCAAATTCATTAATTGCAAACGGATAATCTTTAACATCATTTAAATAGATATCTGCAATTTGGAACTGAGATTTTACAGCATATTCAGTTTTGGCATGATTTTCAATGATACTTTTATAGTTGGTTATTGCTAAGTGTAAGTTATTTAATTTTCTATTTTCAGACGCTGAAGACCATAATTTTTCAGCAGATTCTATATTCGAATTTGAACATCCCATAATTAATATTATAATTGATAACTTCAAAAATTGCATTTTTGTTTACTCCATAGTTATTGTAAAAATTAGCGGCGAAATTTACCTGTTCAACGACTAAAAAACCATGAACATTAGCAAATGTTTTCTGATTCCTTAAAACATGTATAATAGTGAAAATAAAATTGTTGGCCTACCAGTAGCATGTTTGTATGCGGCATCTACTCTTGCTGGACCAAGTCCGGTATTAATGGTTATCCCAAACCCTGCATCCCATTCATAATTCATTTTTTTATTTGTATCACTCAATCCGCCTACATCATAAAATAACTCCATTCCCAGACGTGAATACAATGGGAATCTTAATTCAGAATTATACAAATACCGAATGGTCCCCCCATTTAATAAATCAGATTCAAAATCATTGGGTGAATTCCAACCCCGCAATGACGTTTGGCCGCCCAAATGAAATTTATCAAATGACGGGATTTTAACACTTGCATCCATATAAGTGGATAGTCGTGAGATTAATCCTGCTTTTACCCTATTCGCAAAAATAATATTTTTAAATAAACTTATATAATATTTAATTTCACTATCAATTTTATAATAATGAAAACTGCCTCCAAGGAAAGCCCCATGTAATGATGGATTAACAGAAATGTAATATCCATTCTCTGGTGATAAGTAATTTGAAATATTATTTTTTGATAATGATAAATTAATACTTCTCTCTTCTGCACTCGAAATATCAGAAGATGATATAAATTCGGTCTTTATACTACCAATCAAATGCATATTATTTGATTGGTAGTAATTAAAAGATGTATTTAAACCTAACTTTGTCAGGCTATTACTCTGCTTAATATTTTCATAATATATTTTAAAATTAATTGGTGTTCTAAATTTCAATAACCATGGTGAAGTATAGTAAGCCTCGTAATATTGTCGAGTAAATGATTCGTCGCTTCCATAGCTTACACCAATTTCACTATTAAATCGTATACTTGACGCCGTATTAAATAATTGACCAATCTGCCACTGTACCTTAGTATTTACAGCCGAAATTGGTAAATCGCCAACAGTGGATGGAAGTTGATTAAACCCAATTTCAGTATTAACTTCACGTGATTTATATTCTCGTAGTTTTATATGAATATTTAATTGCGAATCTCCAATAATAATTGGTTGAATTTCAACTGAGCTAAACAGCCCAGACTCAAAAATTCTTTCACGCGTTTTATCAACTAATTTTACATTGTATATCATTCCACTGGAAATTAATATTTCTCTATTTACATATTTTGAGTTCACCTTTTCAAGTCCCAAAATAGAAATATTATTTAGACTGTATGTTCTCCCTTCTGAAATTAATATATTAATTAAAACTTCTCCATCATTGAATACAATATCTTCTACAATTGATATATTTATTTTTCCTACTTGAAGATATGTGTATTTCAGTTTTTTTAATCCAAATCTAAATTTTGAAGGATTATAAATCTCATTGACTTTTAAATTAATTATATTTTCAACTTGTTCTTCACTAAACTGCTTTATACCATTGCAGTTGATTTCTTTTATGAAATATTGGGTACCTTCAATGATTTCAAAATTAACGTTTACATTTGAGTCTTGAAAAACATCATATGAAGATGAAATTTCGACATCAATAAAACCAAGCGTTTTATAATAGTTTTTCAATGTGATTTCATCTAAATGAAGTTTTCTTTGATTAAATTCTGTTTTTGAGAAAAATCCTCTGGATTTCAACCTAATTTTATTCTCTAAATGAGATGGTGTTAATTTTTTACATCCAACTATGTTTAAATCAAAAACATATTGCCTACTCATAGCACAGATAAAGGTAAAAAATATTAATAAAGTAATTTGTTTATACAAGGATTTTAATATTTATATTTATAGCGATAATTCAAATGCCAATATTGATTTTCATCTATTCTAGCAACAATAGACATATTCCTGTTCAATCTATATGCAATTTCGTACTCATTCGTTTTATCATATTGATTTAAATTTATCTTTGTATTTACATACAAATTTGATGAAATTCTTTTCCCTAAATAGATGTTTACATTAGAATCATCCAAACCACTTAATAATGATCCACTTCTATTAACATTGAATTCATCTAAATCAGTGTACAATGAAATAGTACGTTCCAATTCTTTTTCCATATAATTAGCAAGTAATTCACCAATTTGGTTCGATGCAGAAGGGTCATTTACAAAATTAGTTTCTTTGAATGTAAGAAGACGGAGAATATCACTTTGTGAATATTGTTGTGAAGAAGATTCGAGAATTAAATTTGGATTATCAAGAAAACCAATAAAAGTTACATCAATTATTTCATCTGCCAATTGTGTTTGAGCACTAATTTCTGCATACGGTGACGATTTAGATGGATCTAAAATGAGCATTCCAGCAGCTTTTATAAATTCATTATTATTATAATTGAATTTTCCATCGATAATATTGATTCTACCTGAAAACGTGAAATCATTTCCATTAAACGAATTTATATTCACTTCACCATCTACAATTAGATTAATTTCATCTGTATCAATTTCGATTCCTTCTTGAAGCGGGATATGTATGTCGTAGTTTATTATTTTTAAATTTTTATTTTGTGACATTTCTATTTTATATTTATCCCCAAAACTGAATAGCTTAAAATTATTTGGAGCGGGTGTAAATTTACCAATTATTTGCAAAGTATCTTTTCCCGTAATGAAAATTTCAGCATCTCCTCTTCCTTCAAGTTGGCCATAAGTACTGTTTATATATATATCATTAGCATCAATTGTAATGGTATATTCTGGATTGAAAAATTCTGTTAGGTCCAATGTTCCGTTTATAAATAAATTATCTTTATTATCATCGAACTGGCTCCCCGTAAAATAATGCTTTATACTTTGGATAGTTTTAGTAAGCGAATTTTCATTACTCTCACTTTTATCCAGTTTACCTGATAATTTCTTAATTACTAACTTATTATTATTAATCTTTGCAACACCACTTAATGATTCAATATTGTTGTCCAATTGCAATAATTCTAATTTAGCATTTTGTAAGGAAATTTGCCCCCCCCTAATTGGATTTCTTAGGGTACCCGAAAGACCCAACTGCATGGTAAATTCGCCATTTATTGCTTCAACATTATCAATATATGGGAGCAAAAATTCAATTGAATTAGATTTTCCAGTAAAAATAAAATCAAGTGGTTTGTCCATAATATTTAAATCTGCCATTTCAACAAAATTTAAATTTGCTGGAATTGAGCCTGTACCAGTATATGTTCCCCATTGAGTTTTCAAATTCAAACCCTTAATATATAATCGATCATTTTTATAAATCAATGTTCCAGAAATATTTTCAGCTACAATTTTATCAAATATTGGGTTTTGGATATATGGGTATAATTCAATTTTTGGAGATGTAACATTTCCATTTATATTAAAATTACCAGATAACAAACCAGATGTCTTTTGCTCCCAAGGGAAATAACGCTTAAAATATGAAATTTCAAATCTATCAAAATTACCACTTAAATTAATATAATCATTTTCTGAAAAAGTATAATTATCTCCAGTGGTAGTAAACCATCCATTAAATTTCATGTGACCAATATGCGTATTTATATCAACATCAGAAAATGTCAGTCTATTTTCTCTAAAGGATGCTTGTAATTCAAGATTGTTAAAAATAATATCATCAATTTTTCCATTACTAAAATTTAAATTAGCCAAGATAGTTGGGCGACTATTTTTAACTGATACATACAATTCTCCATTTATCATTCCATTTATTCTATCTTGAATTTGAAATATCTTTTTCAACTCAGTTACATCAATTTGCGATGCTCGTAGATTAACTATATAATTGTTTGGATTTATATATTTGAACTGTGAATAAATACTGCCTTCACCCACATCAATTTTCATGTGGGATGAGTGTATCAGTTCACAATTTTTATTTATTGTTATATTTTCGGAGGAAAATTTTACATCTTTTATTCTCCCTTTGATAAAATCAATACTAATTGTAGTATCATTGACATACGAAAACTCAGATTCAATTGTTTCGCCAGTTATATTATTAATTCCAATAACATAATTTGAATAATTACTATTTTTACCAATCCCAGATAATATTAGGGAATCAAGTTGTATTCCCTCAATATTTGGCTGCTGAAAATAAAATTTATATTCAGATTCAGAATTAATTTTTTTAAATGTTAAATGAGCTTTATCTAAACTAATATTATTCCATTCCAATCTATTAACATATAAATTTGTTATCAATCTAACATTATCATTATCTACATTATATTGAATATTTAGGTGTATAGGGTCACCTTGTATTATTTGAGGGATGCCAATTAATTTACTTAACGCTGATACATTATTCAAATTTAAATCACAACTAAATGATTCGATTTTATTAGAATATTTACCGAATGGGATATGCCCATCTCCTAAATTTGTAGTAAAAGAAATATTTTCAATGGCGTAATTATTATCAGAAAGGATAATATTGCCCATTAAATTATGTATGAATAAATCATCACTATAACTGATAGCCTTCGAGTTTATTCGACATGATAGCTCATTATAATCTAGAGTATTGCATTTCATTTCTAGTTCTTCAATAGTTAATTCATCATAAATAAAATCACTTAATTTGAAATCAAAATAAATTGACTTGTTAAAGTTAATATTTAAATCAATTTCATGTATAACATCGCTAAACTTATCTGTATATATATGTGCATTTATACCCATACTTTGGCTGTTATTTATATCTAGTTCAATAATGGAATTTAATTTTTTTGAATTAAAAATAAGGGAGCTTTTGATTATATGACTTGCATTAGTTGATTCAGTAAGTTCAATTAAAATATCATGGACTATTCCATAGTCACCTACATTTATACGTTTGAATTGGGCTTTGGCTGACTCAGGGATTCCCATACTAACATTATAACTAAATTCTACCATTCCCATATTGTCAAGAAGGTATAATTTTAATAATTTTATTTTAATTATGCCCTCATCAAAAATGATGCTTCCATCTATAATTTTACATAATGACTTATTTTGAGAAGTATAATTTAATTGCTCGATGTCTATTTTTATATTATTTCTATATTCAAATTTTAATTTTGCATTTAGGAAATAATCTTCCTCATACATAACAGAATATTTTCCATTTTCAATATAAATATTATCAATTAACACATTGAATGGGAATAAATTATTATAATTGTAATCAGAGTAATTTTCAAATAATTCTTGAATATTACTAAAATTATGTTGAGAATAAATTGTTGGGTTAATTATTGAAATATTAGAAAATGTTAAATTTAATAATAAAAGATCTGAAATGTCAGGATTTATATAAATGGAGTCAATAGTAGAGATTAAGTCTGAATTTGAATATAGATTAATATCTTTAGCATAGAAACCACTCAAAAAATTTCCATCAATAGATGATATATTTAATCTGACATTTGAATCTAAATTTTGATTTATAATATCTGAAGTAAATTTTTCAATATCATCGATGAATAATGATGGATTAAATAAAAATACTGCAAGGGCAATTATGAGTATGACTACCCCAGCGAGCATAAGTCTTGTAAACCACCTTAATAATTTGAAAATTTTCTGCATCTTGAATATTACTAAATTACTATGTTTTTTGTTTCTTATAAAAACAAGAAGGGACAACAAATGTTGCCCCTTCTAAGTTAATTTAAAAATGAATTTTAGTTACTTAGCATCATCTTCAACCACTTCAAAATCAGCATCTTCTATATTATCATTTGAGGTTTCATTTTCAACAGAGTTAGACGATTCACCGTCCTGGGTCTGTTTATAAATCTTTTCAGATACTTTACTCCATGCCATATTTAATTCCTCAGTATATTTTTTTATATTATCAATATCAGCACTCTTATTCGCTTCTTTAAGTTTCTCAAGAACAATATTAATTGAAGACTTATCATCATCTGTTAATTTATCGGCCATTTCTTTAATCTGCTTTTCTATATGATAAATTAATTGCTCTGCTGTATTGTGAGAATCAACCGCATCGCGTTTAACCATATCATCTTTTTCATTTTCCGCAGCATCTCGCTTCATTTTATTTATTTCTTCTTCTGAAAGACCACTAGAGGCCTCAATACGAATTGACTGCTCTTTACCCGTGGCCTTATCACATGCAGAAACATTTAGAATTCCATTTGCATCTATATCAAATGTAACTTCTACTTGTGGTACGCCTCGAGGAGCTGGTGGGATCCCATCAAGGTGGAATTTTCCTAATGATTTATTATCAGAAGCCATTTGACGTTCACCTTGTTGAACATGTACTTCAACAGAGGGCTGATTGTCTGTAGCAGTAGAAAAAACTTGGCTCTTCTTTGCAGGGATTGTTGTATTTGCGTCTATTAATTTAGTAAATACACCCCCCAATGTCTCGATTCCAAGTGAAAGTGGGGTAACATCCAATAGTAAAATATCATCTACATCACCAGCTAAAACCCCGCCCTGGATACCCGCACCAATTGCTACGACTTCATCAGGATTTACCCCTTTATTTGGTTCCTTCCCGAATATATTTCTGACTAATTCCTGCACTTTAGGTATTCTTGATGACCCACCCACAATTATTACTTCGTCAATATCATTTTTACTTATACCTGCATCTTTTAATGCTTTAATACATGGGCCTTTTGTTCGCTTAATTAAATCATCTACTAGAGATTCAAACTTCGCACGAGTTAATGTTAAATTAAGATGCTTTGGCCCATTGCCATCGGCGGTAATAAACGGTAGATTTACATCGGTTTGTTTTGAAGTTGATAATTCGCATTTTGCTTTTTCGGCAGCCTCTCTTAATCGTTGAAGTGCCATTGCATCCTTACCAAGATCTATTCCATCTGACGATTTAAATTCTTTAATTAACCAAACAACTAAAGCTTGATCAAAATCATCACCACCCAGGTGCGTGTCACCATTGGTAGATTTAACTTCAAAGACACCATCACCAATTTCTAATATTGATATATCAAAAGTACCACCACCTAAGTCAAAAACTGCAATTTTTTCATCTTTTTTAGAATCTAAACCATATGCTAATGCTGCCGCAGTAGGCTCATTTATAATTCTCCTCACATTTAAACCAGCAATTGCTCCAGCATCTTTAGTGGCTTGACGCTGACTATCATTAAAATATGCTGGAACAGTAATAACAGCATCTGTTACTTTTTCACCCAGATATTCCTCTGCAGTTTGCTTTATTTTTTGAAGAATAATTGCACTTATTTGAGGTGGTGCATACTCATTGTCATTTGCAATAATCTTTACCTCGCCATTTTTTCCTTTTCCCAATTTAAATGGCATTTCATTTATTTCTGTCCCAACCTCATCAAACATACGGCCGACAAAACGTTTTGAAGAAAAAATTGTATTTAGTGGATTTGTTACTGCTTGTCGCTTTGCAGGTTGTCCAACTAATGTTTCACCATCTTTCGTAAATGCAACCACAGAAGGCGTAGTGCGACCACCTTCAGTATTTGTAATCACTGTTGGACTTCCACCTTCCATCACAGCAACGCATGAATTTGTTGTACCTAAATCAATTCCAATAATTTTACTCATCATTAATTCCTAACTATGTTCGTGTAATAATAACACCTAGCATTAAACAATAACTATGCCGGGTGAAATTTGTCAGCCATTATGACAGATTAGATTCAATATTAGATCTTCATTATGTCATTTTTTCCTTTTTACTAGACTTCAATAAAGTTTTATTTTGTAAAAATGTTAATTTGTTACCTTTACCTTTTACTGTAATTACGCCATTCTCACAAAAATAACCACTTAAAAAATTTGATGAGATAACATTTTCAATTTCATTTTGGATTGCCCGTCGGAGCGGTCGAGCCCCCCATTCTCTGTGGCTTCCATCTTGGATTAAAATATCTTTAGCAGTTTTTGTCACTTTCAGCTTGTTATTTTTACTTTTCAAATTCATATTGAGATCTTTAAGTTGGAGCTCAATGATATCGTATAAATTTTCTTTGGAAAGTGAATTAAAAACTATTATGTCATCTATCCGGTTTAAAAATTCTGGTATAAAATATTTTTTAACTTCTTTCATTATGTCATGTGCATGATTTTGAATATCTTCAGATGTATCCTTTTTAAAGCCAATTTGTGAAGAATTTATGTTTTTTGTACCAATGTTCGATGTCATAATAATTACCGTATTACGAAAATCAATAACACGTCCCAAACTGTCTGTTACCCTACCCTCATCAAGAATTTGTAATAATATGTTAAAAACATCCCTATGCGCTTTTTCAATTTCATCAAAAAGAATTACTGAGTATGGATTTCTTCTAACTTTTTCAGTTAACTGTCCACCTTCTTCGTACCCCACATATCCAGGAGGTGCACCTATTAAGCGTGAAACATTATACCGCTCCACATATTCTGACATATCAATTTTAATGAGTGCTTCATCATTGGTAAACAGTTCATGGGCTAAGACTTTCGCTAACTCTGTTTTACCAACACCAGTTGGTCCAAGGAAAATAAATGAACCTATTGGATGATTTGGATTTTTCAAACCAGCACGCGCACGTAGTATTGCTTGTGTTAATTTTTCAATTGCTTCATCTTGGCCAATAATTTCTTTTTTTAGAATTGAGGCTAGATTTAATAATTTTTCAGATTCGCTTTCAGCAACTTTTTGTAGCGGGATACCTGTAATCATTGATACCACATCAGCTACATCATCTTCTGTGATTTCTGGTCTGTTAACTTCTTCTTTTTGATGCCATTCCAATTGTAGTTTTGACAGTTTATCTGCTAATTTTCTTTCTTTATCCCTTAACTCTGCTGCCTTTTCAAATTTTTGTTTTGCAATGACTTCTTCTTTTTTCTTTCGAATTAAGATTACTTGTTTTTCAAGTTTTAAGATTTCTTCTGGAACATTAATATTACTAATATGTATCCTTGAACCAACTTCATCCATAACATCTATTGCTTTATCTGGTAAATATTTATCGGTTATGTACCGGTCACTTAACTTGACACAGGCTAAAATGGCCTTTTTATTTAATTTTACCTGATGATGTATCTCATACTTTTCTTTTATGCCATTTAGAATATTGATTGTATCATCAATTGAAGGTGGATTTACGAGAACTTTTTGAAATCTTCTTTCTAAGGCACCATCTTTTTCAATGTATTTTCTAAATTCGTTTAAAGTTGTAGCGCCTACAATTTGTATATCTCCTCTTGCTAAAGCAGGTTTAAACATGTTTGCTGCATCAAGAGATCCTGTCGCTCCCCCCGCACCAACTAATGTATGCAACTCATCAATAAAAACAATAACATCACTAGCGGATTCCAATTCCATCATTAGAGTTCTCATACGTTCCTCAAATTGGCCTCTGTACTTCGTTCCGGCGACCAAACCAGCCAAATCAAGTGCAACAACACGTTGTCCCCATAATATCCTTGGAACTGTCTTGTCGTTTATTTTAAGTGCTAACCCTTCAATTATTGCAGTTTTACCAACACCTGGTTCACCAATTAGAACTGGATTATTTTTTTTCCTTCTTGATAATATTTGAGCAACAC
>Ga0209554_1000193_pt1 | contig 50520 bp, 54 predicted proteins | sample MarorgKNORR_S2LV_5_FD_188221 | JGI IMG/M metagenome (GOLD analysis project Ga0209554, IMG submission 188221) | Marine microbial communities from the Southern Atlantic Ocean, analyzing organic carbon cycling - Bottom_A/KNORR_S2/LV (SPAdes) (version 2) | ecosystem: Environmental > Aquatic > Marine...
AAAAAATTAGCTTTAAAAGCAAAAAAAAACGACGAAGTACCAATCTCAGCAATTGTTGCTAAAAAAGATAAAATTATTTTTTCAGCTTATAATACATGCCATAAATCTAATAATCCACTAAACCATGCAGAAATGATTGTTATAAATAAAGCTTTAAAAAAAACAAAAAGAAGATTTTTAGATGAGTTTGATATTTATTCTTCTCTCGAACCATGTGCATTATGTGCTAGCGCCATATCTTTTTGTAGAATTAAAAGAATTTTCTTTTGTGCTTATGATACTAAATTTGGAGCTATTGCTAACGGAGTTAAAATATTTAATAAAAAAAATTCAATGTTTAGACCTAAAATTATCGGCGGTATAGAAGAAAAGTTTTTTTCTCAATTATTAAAAGATTTTTTTAAATCAAAAAGATAATTATTTTAATTTTTTTACTCTATTACCAATATCTTTTCTAAAAAAACTATTTTCCCATTTTATTTTTTTTACTGTTTCATAGGTTTTTTTTTTTGCATTAATAAATTTTTTATCGCTTGAAGTAATAGTCAAAACCCTTCCTCCTGATGCAATAAAATTATTTTGATTATCTAAATCGGTTCCTGAGTGAAAAATTTTAATATTTTTATCATCATTTATTAGATCTAAATTTCTTATAATACTATTTTTTTTAAATTTACCTGGATAACCTTTGTTAACCATAACAACACTTAATGCATATTCTTTTTTCCATTTAATTTTTGTTTTATTTAATTTTTTATTAACACAATTATTTAAAATCTTTAATAGATCTGATTTTAATAAAATTATTAAAGGTTGGCATTCTGGATCACCAAAGCGAACGTTATATTCTATCAAATAAATTTTTCCTTTTACTAACATCAATCCCGCATATAAGACACCATTAAACGGTCTTTTTTCTTTATTCATTGCTGTGATAGTTGGTTCAATTATTTCCTTATTTATTTTGCTTTGAATATTTTTTTTTAAGTATGGAAGAGGACAATATGCTCCCATGCCACCTGTATTTGGTCCTTTATCATTTTCATAAATTTTTTTATGATCTTGTGATAACAAAAGTGGTATATAATTTTTTCCATCTACTAAAGCCAAACAACTTATTTCATCTCCAACAAGATAATCTTCTATAACCACTTCTTTTCCAGAGGTACCGAATTTTTTTTTTATCATAAGATCATTTAAAACTTTTTTGGCTTCAAATTTATTTTTTACTATAAAGACACCTTTTCCACCTGCTAAACCACTTGCTTTAATAACTATTGGATAGTTAATATCTTTAATATAATTAATAGCATCTCTGCAACTTCTGAAATTTTTGTAATCTGCTGTTGGTATATTATTTCTTTTACAAAAGTCTTTGGTAAAACTTTTTGAAGATTCGAGTATTGATGCTTTTTTATTTGGACCAAAAACTTTGATTTTTAGCTTATTTAGCTTATCTACAATCCCGTTTACAAGCGGTTCTTCAGGACCAACAACTACAAAATTAATTTTTTCTTTTTTTATAAATTTTTTTATGGAATTAAAATTATTAATTTTAATATTTATACATTCTGCTTCATTTTTTATTCCTGCATTTCCAGGAATGCAGAATAATTTTTTGCATAAAGGAGATTTAGATATCGCCCAACACAACGCATGTTCTCTTCCACCAGATCCTAAAACTAAAACTTTCAATTAATTTTTTTTTTATATTATTTTTTTATATTATATTTATCATAATTATAAAAAAAATGACTAACAATAAATTAATAGATAAATTAGAAAATGATAATATTCCCGTATTTAATGTATCAGAAATAACCAAGGAAATTACCAATTTACTTGAAGCTAAATATAGCTATGTAAAAATAAAAGGAGAAATTTCTGGAGAAACTGGGAATAAATATCCTGAGATTTATTTTACTCTTAAAGATGATGAAAATGTGATCAGTGCAATTATTAAAAGAAATAAAATTCCAAATTTAAAATTGTTCCCAAAAGATGGTTTAGAAGTTATTTGCACAGGCAAAATAACTGCATATACAAAAAGAGATTCTAAATTTCAGATCGATGTTGACTCTATAGCTGTATTGGGAGAAGGACAACTCCTTAAATTGAAAGAAGAACTTAGAAAAAAATTAGAAATTGAAGGTTTATTTGATATTAAACATAAAAAAGAAATTCCATTTATTCCAAATAGAATAGGAATAATAACTTCGCCATCAGGATCTGTAATTAAAGATATGCAAAGAATTATTTTTGAAAGATTTTCGGTTCCAATTGAATTATATCCAGTAACTGTTCAGGGGGGAAAAGCTGTTAAAGATATAATGGGGGCAATTAAATATTTTAATGATCAATTAAATAGTATGAAGACTGATGTTTTAATAATTGCTCGAGGAGGTGGAAGTATCGAAGATCTATGGTGTTTTAATAATGAAGATTTAGTAAGGTCAGTTTTTAATTCAAAAATTCCTATTATTTCTGCGATAGGCCATGAGCCTGATATAAACATAATAGATTATGTTGCAGATATAAGCTTAGCTACACCATCTCATGCTGCAAAAAAAGTTGTTCCAGAAAGGGGAGAATTATTATTGAGAGTAAAAAATATTTTCAAAAGTTTTGAAAATAGTTACTCACATTTTTTTACCAATAAAATTAAAAATTTAGATTATTATTTTAGTAAACTGCAAAAACCAGATGTTTTATTTAATTTTAAAAAAGAGTCTTTTTTTAAAAATAAAGTAAAATTTTTTAATTCAGAAAAAAAATTTTTTCAACTACTAAATGATAAATTAAAAAATATAGTGGGAAAATTTGATATTGGGTCCCATCAAAATATTTTAAAAAGAGGATATGCATATATAAAAAATTTGAAAGATAATTCATTTATAAAAAGTGCTAAAAATATTGAAGAGAAAACTAATCTTACAATTACATTTCATGATGGAAGTATTGAAGCAATTTCAAAAAAAAAATAAAAATTTTTTAAAAAACTTTTTTTTAGTTTTATTTATTTTTTTTTGTACTTTACAAGTTTCCTTAGCTAAAGTTTTTTCAAATCTTTTAGAACTTAACGGAAGCTTTACTCAGGGAGGTCTTCTATTTGGAAAAACTAGTCCTACAAATAAAGTTTTTTTTAATAATAAAAAAATTTTTGTTAATGAAAGCGGTGATTTTGTTTTAGGTATAGGAAGAGATGAAAAATTAGAAAACTCAATTATAATTCAAGGATTAGAAAAGAAGGAGACTCATAAAATTAAAATTTCTAAGAGAAAATATAAAATTCAAAGAATAGAAGGTCTTCCAAAAAATAAAGTAACGCCAAATAAGGAGGAACTTAAAAGAATCAAAAAAGAATCAAAAAAAATTTCTAGTTCCAAAAGTAAATTTCTCAATAAAACTCTTTATAAAAGTGGATTTATTTGGCCGGTAAAAGGTATTATTACTGGTGAATATGGAAATCAAAGAATTTTAAATGGGCAACCCAGAAGGCCACATTATGGATTGGATATATCAGCTGTTTCTGGCACAAAAGTAATTTCCCCATCTGATGCGGAGGTTAGTCTAATTATGGAAGATACTTTTTTTAATGGAAAAATGATAATTCTTAACCACGGTTTGGGTTTGAATTCAATATACTCACACTTAAAAAAAATTCATGTAAAAGAGAGGGAAAAAATTAAAAAGGGAGATTTAATAGCGGAAGTTGGAAACACTGGGAGATCCACAGGCCCCCATTTAGATTGGAGAATAAATGTTTTTAACATTGCAATTGATCCTGAATTGTTATTGTCAAATCAACCAAAATTTTAGTTTACCATCTTCTGTGTAACCACAACCATTGTCCTGGGTTTTTTCTAATCCATTTCTCTATTATTAAATTAACTTCAGTCATTATTTGGAGGGGTGTTTTTTTTTTACCTTTTTTAGAAATTTTTACTGGATTATGGAAAGTAACTTTAAAATTTGTATTTTTTATTCTTTCAACTTCAACAGGCACTACTAAAGATTTTATTCTAAGACATAACTGAGCTAAAGAATCCGAGGTCATAGCTGGTTTATTAAAAAAAGGTACCTCAATTCCATCATTCATTTTTTGGTCTATTATTAATCCTATGCTTATCCCATTTCTTAAAGAATGGATAATTTTTTTTGCTCCTTCCATACCTTTTGGAGCCATTGATAAATCAGATCTTAAGTATTGTATAAGAAAGTTTACAATTGGATTATTTGGCTTTCTAAAGATTGTTAAAACAGGTATGTTATTTTTGAAAGCAATAATTGGACAAATTTCCCAATTTGCCAAATGAGCAGAAAAAAATATTGCAGGTGTTTTAGTTTTTTTTACAAGCAAAAGATTTCTTTTTCCACAAACTTGTATTCTGTTATTTTTCCCTAACACTATTTTTTTTAAATGTGGATATTCCCCAATTACTCTTCCTAGGTTTTCCCACATACCTTTTATTATTTTTAAAGTTTCTTTTTCATTTTTTTCAGGCATTACATTTTTAATATTGTTATATGCTTTTTTTGATACGCTAAGTCTTGGTCCGATTAATGATGATAATTTTCCCATTAAAAAAGAAGAAATATTTAAGGGTAAAATTTTTAAAAGAATAAAAATTGATAAGAGACTAATACCTTCTATAAAATAGATAATTTTTTTTTTTAGTTTATACAATTTTTTTTTTTTTTAAAAAATTAATTAAACTTTTTTCTTCTTTTATTTCAATTTCTAAGTCTAGAAAAAAAATTTTTTTTCTTTGATTAAAATTTACTCTTTGTTCATCTTTTAAAGTTGAAACAAGTATAGCGTTATTTTTTTTTGCATAATTAATAAGACCATCTATTTTTTTTTTATTGTAAGAATAATGATCAGGAAAAGAAAAAAATTTTAAAATATTTAATTTTTTTTCTTTTAAAGATGAATAAAATTTTTCTGATCTTCCCATACCAGAAAAACCGATTATTTTTTTATTTTTTAATTTCGTAAATTTTTTTATTTTAGAATTTCCGTGAATAATAGGAATTTTATTTTTTATTTCTTTTTCTATACAATTTTCGTCTTTATTGAAAAGAATCAGCATATCTGATTTTTTTATTCCAGAATTTACAGATTCTCTTAAAGGACCCGCTGGTAAAAGAAATTTGTTTCCAAAGCCAAAACCCCCATCTACTACTATTATTTTTAAATCTTGATGAAGAGAATAATTTTGTAAACCATCATCTAAAATAATTACATCCGCCCCATGTAAAGTAGCCATTAAAGCTCCTTCAAATCTATTTTTCGATATCCAAGTATTAGTTTCTTTAGCAAGTAGCAATGCTTCATCTCCTACATCTTTATAAGAATGTTCTTTTACATTTACTTGAATTGGTCCACGTAACTTACCAAGATATCCTAGTGAAACAATATGAGCATTAATTTTTTTTTTTTTAAATAAATTTGCTAAGTATATAACGAAAGGAGTCTTACCAGATCCACCAGTATTGATATTTCCTACACAAATAACAGGTATTCCCACTTTGCTTGTTCTTTTTATTTTTCTATCAATTTTGGAAATCAAAAAATATAAGAAACTAAATGGTAGTAAAATAAAAATAATAATTTTTTCTATTAAATTATTTTTTTTTCGCCAAAAACTTGGATAGCCTAATTTAAATAATATTAAAAGTTTTTGTAACAATTTAATCTGATAATTTTTTTAATTACAATATTTGTCTGCTTCTTTGGTTAATTTTAGAAGAATTTTTTCTAATTTATTAGATAATTTCGAATCTTCATTATTTGAAATATTTCTTTTTACTTTAATCGGTTCTCCCCAAATAAAACATCCTTTTCCAAATGGTAATGCAACCAAAAATCTATCCCAACTATTTAAAAAAAGTTTATTTTTGACAGAATATGATAAAGGAACAATTTTACATCCTGTTAAACTTGCAATTTTAATAATACCTGAGTTAATTTTCATTTTTGGTCCTCTAGGCCCATCTGGAGTTATTCCAATAGAAATTCCTGATTTAAGAGATCTTATAATATTTCTAAGAGCCATGGAACCTCCTTTTGAAGATGATCCAATAATCGTGTCTATTTTAAAATGCTTAACAGTATTAGAAAGTAATTGCCCATCTGGATGCGCGCTTATTAAAACATTAACTTTTTTTTTTTTATTCCAACTTAGGGGCATCATAAGAAGCCTTCCGTGCCAAAAACAAAGAATAAAAGACTCATTTTTATCCCATAATTGATCGACATATTTTTTATTTGTAAAAGTCCATTTGGTGGTAATTGAAACAAATTTTATATATTTTGACCCTATCCAGCAAATAAGAGAGTAAATTAATTTTGATCTAAGAATTTTTTTGTAGTTAAACACACGTTTAAACTAAATTATTTTATTTTTATAATCTCTTAAGTTTATGATTTTATTCCTTGAACCTTTTTGGCTTGCAAATTGAAGTTTATATAGTTTTGCATATAAGCCTTTATTTTTGATTAGAGATTTATGGTTTCCACTCTCTAAAACTTTTCCATCATCTATAACATATATTAAATCTGCATCCAGAATTGTTGAAAGTCTATGGGCAATTACTAAAGTTGTTTTATTTTGCATTAATTTTTTAAGACTTTTTTGTATATCTTTTTCTGAGTCTGTATCTAAGGATGAAGTTGCCTCATCTAATAATAAAATTGGTGCATCTTTCAAAATAGCTCTTGCAATTGCTATCTTTTGTCTTTGCCCTCCTGACAATTGTATACCATGTTCTCCTACTAAAGTTTTATAGCCATTTTTAAAAGATGTAATAAATTCATGAGCATCAGCTTTTTTTGCAGCCTCATATAATTGTTTTTCAGTACAATTTGGATTACCGTATACAATATTAGATCTAATAGTATCGTCAAATAATGTTACTTCTTGACTAACTAAAGCTATTTTTTTTCTTAAACTATGAATTTTATAATTTTTTATATTTTTTTTATCAATTAATATTTCACCATGAACTGTGTCATAAAATCTTGGAATTAAGTTAAGAATAGTTGATTTTCCAGCACCCGTTTTACCAACCAATGCAACAGTTTTGCCCCCTGGAATTTTTAAATTAATTTCATTTAATGCGTGAAAAACTTTAGAACCATAAGAAAACTTAACTTTTTTAAATACTATTTCTCCTTTTTTATAGACATACTCTTTTGCGTTTCGTAAATCAGTAATTTCTGGTTTTTGATCAAGTAAATTAAATATTCTATCAGCCGCAGCTAATCCATCTTGTATATTTATATTGAAATTTGCTAATCTTTTTAATGGTTGATAAGCCATTAATAATGCTGTTATAAATGAAAAGAAAGTGCCAGGAGTAGTAGCACCACTTATAACTTTTGAGCCTCCGTAAAAAATAACTAGAGCAATTGCAATCCCTCCAAGTGTTTCAAGAATTGGTCTACTTCTTGATCTAATTCTCACAGACTTATAAATTAAATTAAATAAATCTTCTACAATTTTTTTTGCTCTTTTCTTTTCATATTTTTGCATTGTATATGCTTTAACATATCTTGCGCCTTGAAAAATTTGATTGAGTAAACTTGCAAAAGATCCTATTTCACTTTGAGTAGATGTTGAAATTTTTCTTATTCTTCTACCTATATAAATTATTGGAAGAACTGCAGCAGGAAATACAACAAAAGCAATAATAGCTAGAAACCAATCTTGGTAAAACATTAAAGCAACCAAAAAAATTAATGTCATTGAGTCTTTAGCTATTCCTGTAAGTGCTGTAGTTACAGATGCTCTAAGTAATCCAACATCATAGGTAAAACGAGATATTAATTTTCCTGAAGAATTTTTATGAAAAAAATTTAAATCTGCGTTCATTAAATGGGAAAACAATCTATATCTTACATCAGAAATAATTCTTTCACTTGAGTATTCCATATAAATAGACTCACCATAAGATGCTAAACCTTTAATGATTGCTATTGTCATGACTACAATCGGTACTAAAAGCAACAATTGAGCATTTTTATTTAAAAAAACTTCATCCAGTACTGGTTGCATTAACCAAGCATTTGTAGCAGTTGATGCAGCTACTATTGCCATACATATTGCTGCAAGGATCATTTTTCCAAAATAAGGCCTCACATGTTCTTTGATTAATCTTTTTATAAGTTTGATACTTGTTTCGCTTTTATTTTCCATAAAGATTATCCAGCTACTGTCATATCTTCAATTAACATAGTTGGAGAATTTAACCCTTGTTTAAACTCAAGATCATTTGCTAAAGTTATTTTTTTAAACATTTCATTTAGGTTATCCGCAATTGTAATTCCGTTAACAGGATAAGTAATTTGACCCTTATCTATCCAAAATCCAGAACCTCCTCTACTATAATCACCGTTTATTAAATTGATACTTGAACCCACTAATTCTGTTACATAGACACCTTTCTTAATATTACCAATTAAATTTTTTGGAGAAATATTTCCTGGCTCAAAGTAAAGATTAGTTGGACTAGGAGTAGGCGGACTTGAAATACCTCTTGAAGCATGGGCTGTTGATTTTAGTTTTAGTTGGTGAGCTGTAGCCAGATCTAAAAACCATGTTTTTAGCTCACCATTTTTAACTATTTGCGTTTTTTTAGTTTCCAAACCTTCTCCATCAAAAGGCTTAGATTGTAAACCTCTTTTTTTTAAAGGATCGTCAGTAATATTAATATCAGATGAAAATATTTTTTTATTTAACTTCTTTTTTAAAAAACTTGTTCCTCTAGTTATAGAATTTCCGTTTATAGAGCTTGAGAGATGCCTTAAAAAAGTATTTGCTACTCTTGGTGAAAAAATAACAGAAATTTTTGATGTTTTTATTTTTTTTGGACTGAGTTTTTTAACTGCTAGTTCACCAGCTTTTTTTCCAACTAAAGAAGTTTTTGTTAAATCTTTCTCGAAAACACTACTTGCAAATTCATATTCTCTTTCCATTGAGGTACCATGTCCTGCAATTAAAACTGCATAAATGCTGTAGCTTGATGATTGATAGCTTACATTTAATCCATTACTGTTAAACAAATGTATTTTTGATTTATTCCATCCAACCTCAGCTCCTTCTGAATTAGTTACACCTTTAACATTTAACCCGGCGCTTTCGGCTTCAATAACTTTATTTTTTAACGACTTAATTGTTGGTTCTTTATTATCAAAAATCTCTAAATTAGGAATTTTTTTTATTAAATCTTTTTTTTTTGCTATGGAACAGTAGGGATCTTTGGGAATTGCTCCAACCATTTTTGAAGCTTTAAAAACTAGTTCTTCAAGACTTTTTTTGGTTAAATCATTTGAAGAAACAATAACTTGTTTTTTATTCTTTATAAAACGTAAACCTAAGTCATTACTCTCAGACCTTTCTAATTTTTCAATTTTTTTTAATCTACAACCAACATCAATATTTGTATTTTCAACATACACAACATCGACATTATCAGCACCAGATTTTTTTGATTTTTTAATTAAAAAATCAGCCTTTTCATTGATTTGAGTTTTATTCATTTCTTAAATTATGTAAGTATTATATATAGTTGAAAAATAATCCAATTGTTATAAAAAAACCGTACCATGAATTCATCTGAAAAATTCTAAGACAATCTTTAGGTTGTAATTCTTTAGTTTTAAAAATTTCAAATAAAATTTTTAAAGCAAATAATATAATAATAAAGAAAATTAAATTAATACTATTTAATATCGCAAGAAAAGAGAAAAATCCTATAAAGATTAAATAAAATAATGTTATCCAAAATTTAATATTCTTTTCTAAGTATATTGCTAATGACTTTACACCAATTTTTTTATCATCATTTATGTCCTGATAAGCATAAATTGTGTCGTATCCCAAAGTCCAGAAAATACAAGCTAAATATAATAATAAACTCTGATTATCAAACTCTCCTTTAGCTGCTGTCCAAGAAATTAAAACGCTAAAATTAAAGACAATTGCTAAACAAAGTTGAGGAAAATATGTAAATCTTTTCATTAACGGATATAGCAAAATTAACGGAAAAGCAATAAAACCAAGCAAAACACATGTAGAATTTAAGCTTAATAATATCGATAGTCCGATTGATAGAAAAATAATAAATAAGATAATTGCATCACTACTTTCTAAATTCTCAGATGTTAACGGGCGTAATTTGGTTCTTTCAACATTTCTGTCAAATTTTTTATCAATTATATCATTTATGATACATCCAGCTGATCTCATGATAAAAGAACCATATGCAAATAATAAAAGTAGATAAATATCGATTTCTTCTTTTAATACAATTAAAATCGACCAAATTGCTGGAAACATTAATAACATTATTCCAGTTGGTTTATTTATTCTTATTAGAATGAGAAAATTTTTTAAGTAATATAAAATATATTTAAACATAAAAATTTGAAAGATATTCTGCCATTAAAAAGATTATTTATAAAGACTGAACTTAAAGAGAAATCTTTAATTAATTTATCAGTTTCAAACTCACATTATATATCAAATGTACTAAGAATAAGAGAAAAACAAAAACTTTCAATTTTTAATGGTATTCAAGGAGAGTGGGAGGGGGTTATACAAAATTTAAATAAGAAAAAAGGTTTAATTGTAATTGAAGGACAAATTAAAAAACAAGAAGAGGAAAAGTTAATAAATATTATTTATGTGCCAATTAAAGGTCATAGAAATTATTATTTAATTGAAAAAATTACAGAGTTAGGTGTTTCTAATATTTTTCCTATTTTATCTGAGCGTTCTGTTATTAAAAAATTTAACTATAAAAGAGCAAATGCTTGCACGATTGCAGCTTCACAACAATCAGGAAGACTTAGTGTACCTAAAATACACGAATTTAAGAATTTAAAAAGTTTACTGTCTTTGTGGAATAAAAATAATCAAATTCTTTTTTGCGATGAAACAGAAAAAAAAATTTTTTTTGATGATTTATTTAAATCAGCAACAAAAAAAAAAATAAACACTGTACTTATTGGTCCAGAAGGTGGTTTTTCTTTTTCAGAAAAAAAGTTTTTAAAGAGTTTAGATTATGTTTTTGGTTTAAGTTTGGGAAATAGAGTATTAAGAGCTGACACAGCAGCAATTTATACCCTAACTTTGCTGAGAAATAAAAAAAATTAAAATTAAATAATGAGTAAAATTATAGAAAATAAAAAACAAGTAATTGAATATTTTGAAAAAGGGTTTAAGCCTAGACAACTTTGGAAAATTGGGACGGAACATGAAAAATTTCTTTATCATTTAAATACGTTAAAGCCAATTGATTATCATGGAAAGAAAGGAATTAAGTCCTTATTTAAATTATTAAAAAAAAAGGGTTGGGAAGAAATAATTGAAGATAAAAATCCAATTGCTTTAAAAAAAAAAGAATCGACAATATCACTTGAGCCCAGATGTCAGATTGAATTATCTGGTGGCAAGGTTAAAACTATCCATCAAACTTGTAGACAAGCAAAAATATATCTAGATCAACTTAAAACGATTTGTACAAAAAAAAAAATAGGAATTCTTGGCATAGGTTACTACCCAAAAAATTTTAAAAAAAATACTGGATGGGTCCCAAAAAAAAGATATTCAATTATGAAAAAAAGAATGAAAATGACAGGATCTCATGGATTAGAAATGATGTCTTCAACATGCTCTATACAAACCAATTTAGATTATGCAGATGAAAATGATATGTTTAAAAAAGTAAGAATAGGATTTGCTTTACAACCATTTATTACAGCTTTATTTGCCAACTCCCCAATAATAAATAAAAAAAAATCTAAGTTTTTAAGTTATAGAAGTTATATTTGGTCTAATACTGATAAAAAAAGATGCGGTATAATTCCGGAGGTTTTTTCAAAAAAATTTACATTTGAAAAATATGCTTCTTATTTACTGAAAGTACCAATGTATTTTGTAGTAAAAGATGGAAAATATATTGAAGTAGATAATCAAAGTTTTGAAGACTTTTTAAATGGTAAATTAAAAAAGTTTCCAAAACAATTACCTACTTTAGAAGATTTAGAAAATCATATCAGTACAATTTTTACGGATGTTAGAATAAAACAATATATTGAAATGAGGGGGGCTGACAGTGGCTCATGGGAAAGAATATGTGCCTTACCTGCTTTTTGGGTAGGACTTTTATATAATAAAACAATTTTAAATCAAACTTTTTTAATGTTAAAAAATTGGAAATTAGAAGAAATTCTTCAATTAAATAAAGATGTTCAAAAATATGGATTAAAATCAAAATTGAGGGGAAAAAAAATTCAAAATATCTGTCTTGAAATTTTAAAACTAGCTCAAAAAGGATTAAGTTTAAGAAATTGTTTAAATAAAAACAAAGAAAATGAAGAGCATTTTTTAAATACGTTAATTGAAATAGCTAACTCAGGAATTACGCCTGCAGAAAGATTAATTAATGAATACGTTAATAAAAATAATAATTGTTCTAATAAAATATTTCTTGATAATTCGTATTAAAAAATTTTAAATAGTTATTTTAAAAAAAATATGAACAAAAAATTCAAAAATTTAAACGAAGTTAGAAAAAGCATTGATAATGTTGATATTCGTTTAGTTAAGTTAATAGCAGAAAGAGAATTTTATATTAAAGAAGCATTAAAATTTAAAATAAGTAAAAAACAAATTATAGATAAAAAAAGAATTAATGTCGTATTAAGGAGAATAAAGAATTCATCAAAAAAATATAAAGCTAGCAGTTTAATTACTGAGAGAATTTGGAAATTAATGATTAAAAATTTTATTATCTTAGAAAATAAATTATTCAAAAAACCAAAAAAATAATTTTTGACTATTTAAACGTCTGTTCCGCCAACTAAAATTTCATCAACTAAAATTGTTGGTTGGCCAACACCGACAGGAACACCTTGACCTTCTTTTCCACAAGTACCAATGCCCCCATCAAGGGCCATATTATTTCCAACTAGTGAAATTTTTTTTAGAACTTCCTCGCCTTTTCCAATGAGAGTTGCTCCTTTAACAGGTTTAGTAATCTTACCATTTTCAATCATATATGCTTCTGAGACCGAAAATTCAAATTGGCCTGATGTTATATCTACACTTCCTCCTGAAAAATTAACTGCGTATAGACCTTTTTTAACTGATTTAAATATATCTTCTTCAGGAACGTTTCCTGAAAGCATATATGTATTAGTCATTCTTGGCATTGGAAGATATTCATAACTTTCTCTTCTACCATTTCCAGTTGATCTAGTTTTCATTAAGCTTGCATTTAATCTATCTTGCATGTGTCCTACCATAATTCCATTTTCAATTAATGTTGTACATTGACTTGGAGTACCTTCATCATCAACTGTTATTGAACCTCTTTTATCCTCAATTGTACCATCGTCAACTACGGTTACATTTTTAGATGCAATTTTTTTTCCAAGAAGATCTGAAAAAACAGATATTTTTTTTCTGTTAAAATCACCTTCCAGGCCGTGCCCAATTGCTTCATGAAGAATAATACCAGGCCATCCAGGGCCTAAAACAATTGGCATTTTACCAGCTGGGGCTGGACTAGATTTTAAATTAGTGATTGCTTGTCTTAAAGCATCTTTCGTTTGTTTTTTCCAGATTGCATCAGTAAAAAAATCTATGTAATTTTTTCTTCCACCCACACCGCTTAAACCGGTTTCCATTCTTTTTCCATCATCAACTGTTACAGATATATTAAGCCTTACTAAAGGTCTAATATCACCGCAATGATATCCACCTTTTCTTAATATATGAATTGCTTGCCATTCTCCGTGAAGAGATGCAGATACTTGTTTAACTCTTTTATCTAATTTTCTTGCATATTCATCTATAGATTGTAAAAGTTTTGTTTTTTGCTCAGAAGTAAAGCCATTCAAAGGATTTAGATTAGAATAATATTTTTTATTAGTTCTTATTGGGTCAATTATTTTTGATTTAGAAGAAGATGATAAAATCGATCGAACAGTTTTACCTGCATTTTTAATACTTGTTTCACTAATATCTGAAGAATGCGAATATGCGGATGTTTCATCTTTAACAGAACGTAGGCCAAAACCCTTATCTGTTGATGTGCTAGCATTTTTAATTTTTTTATCATCATATACAAAGCTTTCTGATTGTTTAAATTCTAAAAAAAGCTCACCGTCATCAGCTTTTCTTAACGATTCGTTTACAATTTTCTCTGTTTTTCCAAAATCTAAACCTTCTTTTTTAAAAAAAAGATCGTATGAACTATGAGTTTTATTCATGATTTTTCCACTTTATAACAATATAGTTAATATAAATAAATATATGTGTTTTTTTTGTTGATAAAAATTACATTTTCTTTTATTTTATTTGTCTGTAAGGAGTGAATTTTGTGAAAAAAGTTTTATTTTTTTTAACATGTTTTTTTAGTTTCTTTGGTCTTGTTTTAGCCGATGGCGGACCTAAGCCTTGGCAAATGAACTTTAGACCTGCAGTAACTCCAACAATGGAAAAGGTGGTTGCTTTCCACAATTTTTTAAATCCAATAATTATTGTCATTGCTCTTTTTGTAATAGTTTTAATGGCTTATATTGTTGTTCGTTTTAGTGCAAAAAATAATCCTAAACCAACAAAGACAACCCATAATACAACTTTAGAAATTTTATGGACAGTTATACCGACTATAATATTAATTGCGATTGCTATTCCTTCTTTTAGGCTTTTATATTATTCCCACTACAACCCAAATACAGAAATGACACTTAAAGCAATAGGAAATCAATGGTATTGGACTTACGAATATTCAGATGAAGGTTTTTCTTTTGACAGTAATATTTTGTGTTCAACACAAGAAGAATGTGATGAATTATCAAAAGAAACAGGAAAAAAATATGTACGATTACTAGATGTGGATGAACCAATTGTTGTTCCAGTAAATAAAAAAATTAAAGTTATTGCTACAGCAACAGATGTCATTCACAGCTTTTCGGTTCCTGCATTTGGAATAAAAATTGATGGCGTTCCTGGAAGAGCTCAAGATACATGGTTTGAAGTACTAGAAGAAGGGACATACTATGGCCAGTGCTCAGAACTTTGCGGAATGCTCCATGGATATATGCCAATAGTAGTTAAAGCTGTATCAGAATCAGAATTTAATGAATGGGTTCAAAGTAAAAAAGCTGCAGCAAAAAAAAATGAAGAAATTAAGAAAGTAGAAATTATTAAATAATTAAATTTTATGCAATTTGAAAAACATAATTACCATTTAGTTGATCCTAGCCCTTGGCCAGCCATTGGGGCATTTGGTGTTATTATTCTTGTATTTGGGGCTATTAATTATTTTGGTGAAGGTCTTACATTTGGTGCAGAAGAAACAAAACGTGGATCAATGCTACCAATGCTTATTGGATTGGGAATAGTTTTATTTACTATGGCTGGATGGTGGAGAGATATCATAAAAGAATCGCACAGTGGTTTACATAACGAAATAGTTCAAATTGGTTTGAAATATGGAATGGTATTATTCATTACTTCGGAAGTGTGTTTTTTCGTCGCTTTTTTTTGGGCTTTTTTTGATCCTAGTTTATATCCAGCTTCTAGAGAAGCTATAGGCGGAGTATGGCCACCCGAAGGTGTTGAAACAATGCACGCAATGGGAATACCACTTTTAAATACCATTATTTTATTAAGCTCCGGCGCGACAGTTACATGGGCACATCATGGTTTAAGACAAAATAATAGAAAACAACTTATTATAGGTTTAATCCTTACTTTAGCTTTGGGATGGACCTTTACTGCTTTACAAGGTTACGAATATTATGAAGCAAAATTTGCAATTACTGAAGGCATATATCCTTCTACATTTTTTATGGCTACAGGGTTTCATGGATTCCATGTTATAATTGGTTCTCTTTTTTTATTGGTTTGTTTAATTCGATCTATCAAGGGACATTTTACACCAGACCATCATGTGGGTTTTGAGGCAGCTGCTTGGTACTGGCATTTTGTTGACGTAGTATGGATTTTTCTATTTACTGTAGTATATTGGTGGGGAACACAATAAAAAATGGTTTATTCTAGTACAGCAGAACATCAAGGTCATGGACATCCAACAGGATGGAAAAGATGGTTATTCTCAACCAATCATAAAGATATAGGAACAATGTATCTAATTTTTGCCTTTGTTGCGGGTATGATTGGTTTGGCAATGTCTTTGACAATGCGTGCAGAATTAGCAGAGCCAGGATTACAAGTTTTAGGTGGTGATCACCAACTTTATAATACGCTTATTTCAATGCACGGATTAATCATGATTTTTGCCATGATCATGCCAGCAATGATAGGGGGATTTGGTAATTGGTTTGTGCCAATTATGATAGGGGCTCCTGATATGGCCTTTCCTCGATTGAATAATATAAGTTTTTGGTTATTGATACCGGCCTTTCTTATGCTAATGATGGCATATAAAACAGGAATGGGATCGGGATGGACTTTCTATCCACCGTTGAGTTCCAAAATAGGACACCCCGGGAATTCAGTTGATTACTTAATCTTAGGAATACATCTTTTAGGTGCTGCCTCAATTTTAGGAGCAATTAATTTTATTACTACAATTTTCAATATGAGAGCCCCTGGAATGACACTGCATAAAATGCCTTTATTTGTTTGGGCAATTTTAGTTACAGTTTTTTTATTACTTTTATCTCTTCCTGTTCTTGCAGGAGCAGTTACTATGCTTTTAACAGACAGAAACTTTGGAACAAGTTTTTTTGACCCAGCTGGGGGAGGAGACCCAGTTTTATTCCAACATCTTTTCTGGTTTTTTGGCCACCCAGAAGTGTATGTTTTAATTGTTCCAGGTTTTGGTGTTATTAGTCATATTGTTTCAACATTTTCAAAAAAACCAATTTTTGGATATTTAGGTATGGTATATGCGATGGTTTCAATTGGTGTTATTGGATTTGCAGTATGGGCCCACCATATGTATACATCCGGTATGGATATTGACACAAGAGCTTATTTTAATGCAGCAACTTTAGTAATAGCTGTTCCAACAGGAATAAAGGTTTTTAGTTGGCTAGCAACTATGTGGGGCGGCTCTATTAGTCTCAAAACTCCAATGTTGTGGGCTTTAGGTTTTATCTTTTTGTTTACTGTTGGTGGAGTTACAGGAATTGTATTATCAAACGCAGGGTTAGATTTCGCACTTCATGATACTTATTATGTTGTTGGGCATTTTCATTACACAATGTCAATAGCTGCTGTTTTTGGAGTATTTGCAGCTTTTTATTATTGGTTTTCTAAAATGACTGGAAAAGAATATTCTGAGAGTTTAGGAAAGTTACATTTTTGGTTAACATTTATTGGTGTTAACGTAACATTTTTTCCTATGCATTTTTTAGGTTTAGCTGGAATGCCTAGAAGAATCCCAGATTATCCTGATGCATACGCAGGTTGGCAGGGCATTGCTTCAATTGGCGCATATATAAGCGCTGTTGGTGTTCTTGTATTCATATATCTTGTTGTTAAAGCATTTCTCAGCAGTAAAAAAGCTTCAGCAAATCCTTGGGGAGAAGGTGCAACAACATTAGAGTGGTCAGTAAGTTCTCCACCACCTTTTCATACTTTTGGTGATAAAGTCCCAAGAACTTAAAAATTTTTTGTTAATGTTTCCTTCGGAGGTTTTAAAAAATGGTAACTAAATCAACCTCTGCTTATAAAAATTTGTCTATTAATTCTGATTATATTTTTGTAAAAGATTATTTAAATTTGGTCAAACCAAAAGTAATGACACTTGTTGTTTTTACGGCTCTTGTCGGAATTATTATAGCACCGGTGACAATTCACCCCTGGATTGCTTTTGTCTCAATATTTTGTATTGCTTTGGGATCAGGGGCAGCAGGTGCATTTAATATGTGGTATGAAACTGACTTAGATTTTAAAATGCTTAGAACTAGAAAACGGCCTTTACCATCGCGAAGAATTAATAAAGACGAAGCATTAGGAATTGCTATTTTTTTAGCTTTTACATCAGTTTATGTTATGGCTGTAACTACTAGTTATTACGCAGCTTTATTTTTAGCTTTTTCAATTTTTTTTTATGTTGTTATTTATACTATGTGGTTAAAGCCAAGAACAAAATATAACATAGTAATTGGTGGTGCTGCAGGTGCATTTCCACCAGCTATCGGATGGCTTTCTGTTACTGGAAGTTTAGACACATTGCCTTTATTAATGTTTTTAATAATTTTTATGTGGACCCCACCTCATTTTTGGGCACTATCTCTTTATTGTTTGAAAGATTATAAATCAGCAGGATTTCCAATGCTTCCAGTTGTATCAGGTGTTAAAAAAACAAAGGAACAAATTGTTATTTATTCAATTTTAATGTTTTTAGTTACGCTATTACCTTTTGTTTTAGGATATTTTGGAATTATTTATTTTTTATCGTCTCTAATATTAGGATTGTACTTTATTTATCATGCTTTCAAGGTGTATTTTGATAAGACCAATAAAAATAAATCCATAAAAATGTTTCTTTATTCTATAATTTATCTATATATTTTATTTCTAAGTATGATCGTTGATAATTTTATTTTTTTTTAAAAATTAATAATGTATAGAAAATTTACAAATGAGGAAAAAAAAAAAAGAAAAGCAAAAAATATAGCTTTATTTATAATTTTGCTTACCCTAGTTTTGATTTTTTACGTGCTTACTTGGATAAAACTTTAATATTTATATGAAAAAGAATAATTTAAAAATCACTTTTAGCCTTATATTTGTTGTAAGTTTTATGCTTTTTTTGTCTTTTGCAGCTGTTCCATTATATAAATTGTTTTGCCAGGTAACCGGTTATGGCGGAACCCCAAAAATAGCAAGCTTGGAAAATAAAACAAATATTTCTGAAAAAAAGATAAAAATTGAATTTAACTCTGATGTAAATAAAAAATTGAATTGGTATTTTAAACCGATGCAAAGAAGTATTGAATCAAAAGTTGGAGAATCTATATTAGCTTTTTATAAAGCAAAAAATAATGGAGATAAAAGTATAACAGGAGTTGCAACTTACAATGTTCTTCCCTTTGAAGTAGGTCAATATTTTAATAAAGTAGATTGTTTTTGTTTTGAGAATCAAACATTGGAACCAGGTGAAGAAGTTTTATTACCGGTTAATTTTTATATTGATCCAAAAATACTCGAAGATCCAAGTGTTAAACATTTAAACAGCATTGTTTTGTCATATACTTTTTTTCAATCTGACAAAAATTTTGAAAAAATTTCAAAAAATAAAAACTAAATTTTGAAAAAAAGACCTTCATTAATATATATTCTTCAAAATTTATGTTGTCCTCAATGTGGTAAACAATCTGTATTTAAAACTTTCTTAAAAATAAAAGATAAATGTGATTGTGGATTAAGTCTATCGAACCAGGATCTTGGTGATGGCCCAAGTTTTTTTGCAATGTTTTTTTTAAATATTTTTATAGTTCTACTTGCAATTATTGTTGAAATAAATTTTTCACCACCACTTTGGCTACATTTGGTTTTATGGGTTCCTTTAATAATAATATTATCAGTTCTATTAATAAGATATTTAAAGGTGCTTTTCTTATTTTTAAATTTTAAATATAGAAGTAAATAAATAAGTGTTATTAAAAATAAAAAAACCTATCACTTTAATTTCAATAATAATTTCTTTAATTTGTTTTAGCTTGAGTGTTTGGCAAATCAAAAGACTCCAATGGAAAAAAGAGTTCATAAATAATATTGAGAATGCTTATAATTCCGAATCCATAAATATAAATACACTAAGTGGAGATTTAAATAATTTTAAATTTAAAAAGGTTCATTTAGAAGGTTATTTTTTAGGTGAAAAAAGTATGTTTTTGGGTCCAAGAGTTAATAAAGATCAAGTTGGTTATAATTTAATAACTCCTTTTTTACTAAAGGATGACAGATATATTTTAATTAATAGAGGTTGGATTAAAGAAAAAATAAAAATAAACAATCAAAAAAAAGAATATGAAATTAAAGGTATTTTAAAAGAGGCGAATATTAAAAATATTTTTACACCGAATAATTCTATAAAAGAAAATTTTTGGTTTTATATAAATGTAAATCAAATGTCTGGATTTACCGGATTGAATCTTATCGATGGTGTTTTTTTGGATTTAATTGAAAGTAGTCCAGATGAAAAATTTACTGCGATAAATAGTTCAATTCCAAAAATCATAAATAACCATTTACAATATGCAATAACTTGGGCAATGCTTGGCTTAATATTTTTAGTTATGAATTACATTTATAATAAAAAGAACAAATGAAAAAAAATTTTTATAAAGATTTAGAAAAAAAATATAAAGAAATTTCATTACTTTATGAGGCCATAGGAATTTTACACTGGGACAGATCAACTTTTATGCCAAAAAATAGCATTGATGGAAGAACAGATCAATTAACTAATTTATATGTTTTATCTCATAAAATGCTAAAAGATAAAAAGTTTTATAACTACATAAAAAAATCAGAAAAAATTAAAAAATTAAATAACTGGGAAAAAAAAAATCTAAAATTAATAAAAAAGGAATATAGACTTAATAGTGTTTTAGATAAAAAATTGTTAGAAAAAATTTCTAAAGCAACTTCAAACTGCGAAATGCAATGGAGAGTTTCTAAAGAGAATAATAATTTTAATTCTATAGTTCCATATTTAGAAGAAGTAATAAAATTAAGAAAAATTGAAGCAAAAATAAAAAGTAAAGTTTTAAATTGCAGTTTATATGATGCATTATTAAATGATTATGAGGATGACTTAAATTCAGATAAAATAGATAAAATTTTTAATCAATTGACTTCTTTTTTGCCATCATTACTAAAAGAAGTTTTAGATTTTCAAAAAAAAAATAAAAAAATAATTCATATTAAAGATAAAGTCAGCAAAGCTTTTCAAGAAAAACTTGGCAGGTTATTAATGAAAAAAATAGGTTTTGATTTTTTATATGGAAGATTAGATGTTAGCATGCACCCATTTTGTGGAGGAGCATACAAAGATTCTAGAATAACAACGAGATACAATGAAAAAAATTTTGTCGAAAGTCTTATGGGTATTTTACATGAAACTGGACATGCACTTTATAATTTAGGTCTTCCTGAAAAATGGAAATACCAACCAGTTGGTAGCTCATTAGGAACAGTAGTACATGAAAGCCAATCACTTTTTATGGAAATGCAAATTTGTAGAAGCTATGAATTTTTAAAATTTGCATCACCTTTTATTAAAAAAATTTTTAATAAAAAAGGAAAAAAATGGGAAGCTAAAAATCTATATAAAATTTATACTTTTGTTAAACCAAGCTTTATAAGGGTTGATGCAGACGAAGTAACATATCCCTTGCATGTCATTATAAGATATAAAATTGAAAAAGATCTTATTGAAGGAAATGTTAAAGTTAAGGAAATTCCAAGTATTTGGAATATGTATATGAAAAAATATTTAGGCATTAAACCCAAAAACAATAAAGAAGGATGTTTGCAAGATATTCATTGGTTTGATGGAACCTTTGGGTATTTTCCAACATATACATTAGGAGCTCTTTATGCAGCACAGTTATTTGCTGAAGCAAAAAAAGTAATACCAACTTTAAGTAATCAAATTACAAAAGGAAAATTTGATAAATTAATAAAATGGTTAAGATATAATGTACACACAAGAGGATCATTATGTAATAGTGACGAACTGATTAAAAATATTACAAGAGAAAAATTAAATATTGAATATTTTAAAAAACACCTAATAAATAGGTATCTAAATTAAAAACACTTAATAAATATCGTTTTGTATTACGAAAGTACTAGAAATAATAAATTAAAAAAAAAATTCAGTGAAGTTTTACTTTTAGGTCTAGCTGAAGACGGCGGCCTATTTATTCCTAAAAAATGGCCTAAAGTTTCAAAAAAAGAACTTTCTAGATTTAAAAATATGAACTACCAGCAAATAGCATTTTATATTTCAAAAAAATTTATAGAAAATGAAATAAATGATAAGGATTTAAAAAAAATAATTAGAAAATCTTTTAAAAATTTCTCAAAAAAAAATATAGCAACTTATAAAAACTTAGGAAATAATAAATGGCTTTTAGAATTATTCCATGGGCCTACACTTGCTTTTAAAGATTATGCTCTTCAAGTAGTCGGCAATTTATTTGAATATGTATTAAAGAAAGAAAAAAAAAAAATTACCATAATAGGTGCTACTTCTGGTGATACAGGATCAGCAGCTATAGATGCTTGTAAAAATAAAAGTACAATGGAACTCTTTATTTTCCATCCTTATAAGAAAGTTTCTAACATCCAACGAAGACTAATGACCACTGTTAAGTCAGAAAATATCCATAATATTGCAATAAAAGGAAATTTTGATGACTGTCAAAAAATAGTTAAAAAATTATTTGTTGATGAAGATTTAAAAAATAAATTTTATTTTTCAGCTATAAATTCTATTAATTGGGCCAGAATTTTATTTCAAATAATTTATTATTTTTATTGTGTATCTAAAATTAATGTAAAAAATGAAAAATTTATTTTTTCAGTTCCTTCTGGAAATTTTGGAAACGTTTATTCCGGATATGTTGCAAAAAAAATCGGTTTACCAATAGATAAATTAATTATAGCTACAAATGAGAATGACGTTTTGTCAACTTTTACTAATAAGGGTTATATTAAATTAAAATCTGTAAAACAAACTATTTCGCCTAGTATGGATATACAGTTACCAAGTAATTTAGAAAGATTTATTTATGATTTGTTTGGAAAAAACGATAAATTAGTGATTGATCAACTTGGCAAATTATATAAAAATAAAAGACTTCTTGTTAATAAAAATAAAATTAGACAAATACAAAATCATTTTAAATCTTCAAGAGTAAATGAAAAAAATACTCTTTTAATAATACAAGAATTTTTTTATAAAAATAAAATTATTCTTGATCCACACACTGCAGTTGGAGTAGCTGCTGTAACAAAAAAAGAAATAAAAAATAAACCAGTAGTATATATATCTACTGCTCATCCTGCTAAATTTCCTGAAACAATATTTAAGGCAATAAAAAAAAAAATAACTTTACCAAAAAAACATAAATCTTTACTGAAGTTAAAAGAGAATTATAAAATAATTAATTTGAATTATAATAAAATTAAAAATTATTTAATTAAAGAATCTAGGTTTGTACAAAATGTATAATATTTTTTTAGTAAAACAAGAAAAAGAGTTAATTGGAAAGAAAGTTATTCTTAGAAAGTCAAAGAAACAAAATTGGAGAGAATGGGTGGAATTAAGACAGAGATCAAGAAACTTTTTACAGCCTTGGGAACCAAAGTGGCCAAATAATTTTCTTACAAAAGAATCATTTACTAGATTCATAAATATGGCCGAAACGTCATTAAAAAAAAGAACTAGTTATAATTTTTTTATTTTTCACAAAAAAACAAATAATTTGATGGGTGGAATAAGTCTAACAAATTTTAAATCAGAAGGGTATAAAAGTATAGCTATAGGGTATTGGATGGGTGAAGAATATGCAAATAAAGGATATATGAGAGATTCACTTAAAATTATTTGTGACTATTGCTTTATTGATTTAGGATTAAATAGAATTGAAGCAGCATGTTTACCAAAAAATTTATCAAGTAAGAAGGTTTTATTAAATGTTGGTTTTAAAATGGAAGGATATGCTAAGAAATATTTAAATATTAATGGAAAATTAGAAGATCATTTACTTTTAACTAAAATAAAAAAAGGAATTTAACATTTACCAGAATTCAAACTAAGAAAGTCTGGATTTATTCCAATAGATTTCATTGCCTCACTCCATTTTTTTTCAGTCTTGCATTCAAAAATTAATTTTGAATTACCAGGAGCCACTAGCCAACCATCATTTGATAATTCCTCTTCTAGTTGACCTGCAAACCAACCAGCGTATCCCAAAGCAAAAAGAGATTTTTTTGGCCCATTTCCTTTAACAATTGATTTAAGAATATTAATATTAGAAGTTAAAAAAATTTTATTATCAACTTTAATAGTTGTTTCATCTTTGAATTCTGAGGTATGTAGTATAAATCCTTTTTTTGTATCTACTGGGCCTCCATATATAATAGGAATATTATCAATATTTGAGTTATCTTTTAATTCCTCATTATTTATTATGTTATTTATTTTTGTTTCAATTATAGGTTGATTGATTACAATTCCCATGGCTCCTTCACTTTTATGTGTAATCATATAAATTACAGATTTATGGAATCTAGGATCAGACATAGAAGGGGATGCTATTAAAAATTTACCAGATAAAAATTTCTTATTTCTTTTCATAATTTGTAAATAATGAAATATATCATTTATTATAATAAAAATTAATCAATATTGTTTATAGTAAATTTAAATAATTAAAATGTTTTTAAAATTAATAAGAAACATTCTTCTTTTTTTACTTTTTATTATAAGTTTTTCATTTATTAGTTTATCTCAAAAAAATAGTGAAAAAACACATGTTAGTCATGAACATGTTTCTTTAGAATTAATTTCTTCAGTAAATTCAATACCTAAAGAAAATAATTTGCATTTAGGACTTTATTTTAAATTAGATCCAGGGTGGAAGATTTATTGGAAATATCCTGGCAAAGCAGGATATCCCCCAGATATAGATTGGGTCAAATCAAAAAATATTAAAGATCTTGAAATATTGTGGCCAAAACCTGAAAAGTTTGAAATTCTTGGAATGGAGAGCTTAGGATATTCAAAAGAAGTAATCTTGCCAATTAAATTAATTATAGAAAATAATAATGAAAAATTATTAGCAAATTTTGATGTTGATTACTTAACTTGTAAAAAAATATGTATACCTTTTAACGATAATTTAATATTAAATATTCCAACTGGAGATGGACAGGTATCAGAATATGGGAAAGTTATAAACCAGTATATAGATAAATCAAATTATTTAAATTATTCAAGTTTATTAAATCCAGATAGTATTTTATTATTTTTATTTATTGCTTTTGTTGGCGGGGTTATTCTAAATTTTATGCCCTGCGTATTTCCTGTTTTATCTTTAAAAATCTATAATGTTTTATCTCAACAGCAACAAAATATTAATAACAAAACTATCAAAAGAAATTTTTTAGCAACAATACTTGGAATAATATTTTCTTTTTTTGTTTTATCTTTAATAACAGTTCTTTTAAAAAGTCTAGGCCACAGTCTTGGCTGGGGTTTTCAGTTTCAATCACCTATTTTTTTATCTTTTATGATTCTAATATTAATTCTTTTTTCATTAAATTTAATAGATGTTTTTTCAATTGATATTCCATTTTTTTTTAAAAAATTTTTAAATAAAGTAATTAATTTTAATAAAAAAAGTTCAGAATTTTTTCAAAATTTCTTACTAGGATCTTTTATAACTATTTTATCAACACCATGTTCGGCTCCTTTTATAGGCACGGCGCTAGGTTTTGCATTTGTAAGTTCTAATCAAGTAATTTTTTTAATTTTTTTTTGTATTAGTCTAGGATTATCTAGTCCTTATATTATATTAGCCACAAAGCCTCAAATTTTATCATTTCTACCAAAACCTGGATTATGGATGAAAAAATTTAAATATTTTTTAAGTTTTTTATTGATTTTAACAGCCATCTGGCTTGCCAGTGTTCTATTAATTCAAATTAACGTAATTAATAATGATTCAAAAAATAATAATTGGTTAAATTTTGATACTATTAAACTTAAGGAATTAGTTAATGAAAATAACATTGTTTTTGTTGATATAACTGCAGATTGGTGTATGACATGTTTTTATAACAAAAAAACTGTTTTAGACAGAAAAAAAGTCAAAAATATTTTTGAAAAGTATGATGTTAAAAAAATGCGTGGCAACCTAACAAAGCCTAATAAAGAAATTAATAAATACATAAATTCTTATGGAAGATTTGGCATACCCGCTAATGTTATTTATAGTCCTTCTGCGCCTCAAGGGGTATTATTACCAGAAGTCTTGACTGTTAGAAATCTTTTGAGTACCTTCGAGAGTATAAAAAAATGATTAAAGAAGGAGATACATTTCCAAATAATAAAGTTGCAGTTGTCGGCGTTGAATTTAAAGAAATTGAAACTGACCAATTGTTTTCTGGGAAAAAAGTAGTTTTATTTGCTGTACCTGGCGCCTTTACTCCAACTTGTAATAATTCACACTTGCCATCATTTATTAAAAAGTATGATGAGATAAAAGGTAAAGGAATTGATAACATAATATGTTTATCAGTTAATGATCAGTTTGTTTCAAAAGTGTGGAGAGATAGCAAATCTTTAAAAGATGATTTTTTGTTTATAGCTGACGGCAACACCCAAGTTACAGAATCATTAGGTATGATATTAGATTGTTCTGGTTTTGGTATGGGAAATAGGTCAAATAGATATGTAATGATTATTGAAGATAAAGTAGTTAAAAAATTAATTGTAGAAGATAATCCTGGAGTTTGTGATTTAACTAATGCTGATGCGATTTTAAATTCTTTTTAACTTTTTATAGCTTCTTTTGCTAGTATATCTGCTTTCTCATTTAAAATATTATCATTATGACTTTTTACCCAGTACCATTTAATTTCATGCACTTTTATATTTTCTTCAAGTAATTTCCATAGATCTAAATTTTTTACATCTTTTTTATTTGAAGTTTTCCAACCATTCAATTTCCATTTATTTATCCATACTGTTATTCCATCTTTAAGATATTTACTATCAGTATAAATATTAACTTTTGTTTTTTCTTTAATATATGTTAAAGCTTTTATTGCGGCCGTTAACTCCATTTTATTATTAGTTGTATGATTTTCTGACCCATTAAATTCTTCAGTTTTACCATTTTCGTATTTTATTATAAATGACCATCCACCTGGACCAGGGTTTCCTAAACATGCACCATCAGTATATATGTCAACTTTACTCATTATTTTCATAAAAAATAATTATTTACATCATTTACTTGAAAATATTTTAATTTTTTTAAATATTCTTTAGGATTTTTTTTATATTTTTTAGGAATCTTTTTATTTTGAGAATCCATTAGTCTTGATAAGTAAAATCTTAAACTACTAGCTCTTAAAAATAAATTAAGATATTTAATTTCTTGAATTTTTATTTTTCTAATTGAATTATAACCTTTTATTAAATTTTTCATTTTATCTATATTTAATCTATTTTCATAACACCAGGCATTTATACATATTGATAAATCGTAGCAAAAAAAATCATTGCAGGCATTGGATAAATCTATTATTCCAACAATATTATTATCTTTAAAAAAAACATTGTCTGGAAAAAGATCTCCATGAATAATCCCTGTTGGTAATTTTTTTGGCCAATTCTCTTTTATGTATTTGATTTCTTCTTTTAAAAAAAAAGATTCATTTTTTGATAATTTAATTTTTCTTTTAATTAATTTATCCCATTCATTTAATGAAAAATCATTTTTTTTTTTCTTTTTAAAATTCAAAGTTTTTTTATGTAATGTGGCTAAAGTCCTACCTAATTTATAACAATGTTTAAAATTAATTTTTTTTACTATTTTGCCTTCAACAAAATCAATTATTGTGTATTGTTTTTTTTTGTGAAAGTTTAGTTGTTTATTATTATTGTTAAAAAGTATTTTTGGACATGGAAACTTTCTTTTTCTTAAAAAATTTACTAAATCAATAAAAAAAGGTAAATTTTTTTCTTTTATTCTTTCTGTAATTTTATTTTCATAAATTGTTAAGACACACTTATTATATTTTGTTTTAAAAAAATAATTTGTGTTTTCTATACCTTCATTTATACCTTTAAAATAATAAAGATCTCCAAAAGAATAATTTTTTAGATATTTTCTAAATTCTAATTTGTTGATTTTTGTGTAATAAGCCAATATTTAATATTTCATAAAAAAAATTAACGATGTTATATTTATACAGTTTAGATAAAAATACAAAAAATATAAAAAAAATGAATAAAAAAAAATCACCACAATTGGAACCATATTCTGTTGATGTTGAAAAAGGTAAGAAATATGCTTGGTGTGCATGTGGTTTAAGCTTAAAACAACCATACTGTGATGGCTCTCATTCTTTAACACAATTTAAACCGATAGTTTTTACAGCTAATGCTAGTGAAACTATTTATTTGTGCGGGTGTAAGCATACTAAAAAATCACCATTTTGTGATGGAACTCACAGTTCCTTATAACTTTTTTGCTCTTTTTTTGATTTATTAAATAAATTTGTAATAAATTTACTAATTAATTCATCATTTTTTATTTCTTTTTTATCATTTAATAACTCTTTAATACTTTTAATTGAAATATCTAAAGCAAGTTTTTTAATATCATTTATCGTTTGATTTTTTGATTGTTCTATTCTATCTAATATTTTTTTTTTAAATCTTTTACTATAAATTTTTTCTTCATTTAGAAGTTTATCTTTTAAATTTTTTGCTTCTTCATTTGCTTCATTAATTATTCTTTTTTTATCATCAATTATTTCTTTTAAATTTTTTTTTGCCTCATTTAAATTGTTTTCTGCTTCTTCTTTAATATTTTTAGCATCATTAATTTTTCTACTAATATTTTCAATTCTTTTATCAAGTGCTTTTAATATTATCCGTTTTCCTTTTTTAAAGGATAAAGTTATAAAAATAAAAAAAGCAACAGCCACCCAAAAACTTTCACTATCTAACAACTCCTTTAAACTTTCATTATGTAAAAGCTCCATTAATATATTTCCTTTACATTTTTCTTAATTAAAGTAACAAGTTGTTTCTTTTTAATACTTTTATTACTTAAAACCTTTTTTATTATTTCTTGAGATATATTTAAAGAAATTTTATTTATATTTTTTAATGTTTTATTTTTTTCTTTAAATATCTCTTTTTCACTTTTTTTTAGTTTTTTTTCAAGATTTTTTTTTAGTAGTTCAGTATTTTCAATAATTTTTTTATTAGTTATTTCTTTTAAGTTATTTATTATAGTTCTTGCTTCTTCTTGTGTTTTTTTTTTTATTTTTTCAAATTCATCATTTATTATTTTAGTATCCCCATAAATCTGTTCAGCAATATGAACGTTATTTTTAATTTCTGTTTCACGTTTTTTAATCACAAAAGATATTCTAGGTATGATGATCCTAGACATTATTAAGTATAACATTAAGAAACTTACTACAAGCCAAAATATTTGACTTGGAAAAGTTGTAATTTCTAATTGAGGCATCTTTTTTTAAATTCTAAAAAATTATACAAATAGAAAAAAAAATGCAATCATTAAGGCATATAAAGCCACAGCTTCTACTAATGCAAAACCTAACATTCCAATTGGAAAAACCTGCGAACGTGCAGATGGATTTCTGGCTATAGCTGATACTAAGGCTGCAAAAATACTACCTATTCCTGCTCCAACTCCACCCAGACCAATAACTGCTAATCCAGCTCCTATTATTTTAGCTGATTCTATTTCCATATAATCCTCCTAATTTAATGTAGATTAATAGATTCATTTAAATATATACAAGTTAATATAGTAAATACATAAGCTTGTAAAATTGCAATAAGAACTTCAAGAGCTGTTAAAGCAACATCAACAATAAGCGGTGCAATGCCAAATATTCCTAAAGAAAATACAAAACCCGCAAATATTTTTAACATTGTATGACCAGCCATCATATTAGCAAACAATCTAACAGACAAGCTTATAGGTCTTGATAAATAAGATATTATTTCAATTGGTATCATCAAAGGAAGCATTAGCATTGGAACACCTTTTGGTACAAATAAACCGAAAAATTTAAAACCATGCATGAAAATTCCAATTAAAGTTATAAATAAAAAAATAAACATTGCGAGAGCAAATGTAACAATTATGTGGCTTGTAAAAGTAAAACTGTAAGGCAACATACCAAGCAAATTACCAAATAAAATGAATGTAAATAACGTAAATATAAAAGGAAAAAATTTTTGACCTTTATGCCCAATATTATCATTAATCATATTTGCTATAAATTCATATAATAATTCTGACATAGTCTGGAAACGATTAGGAATAATTTTTTTGTTTTTTATTGATAAAATCAAAAAAATAGAAACAACTAAAACTGATAAAATCATAAACATAGATGAATTAGTAAATGAGATGTCAATATTATTTAATTCAAGCGGGACTATTTTTTTTATCTCAAATTGATGAATAGGGTCAGCCATAATTTAAAGAAAAAAAGTTATTTAATGCAATTTATCATTTTTTTTTTTTAAAACCAACCTCAAATCCTAATTTTTTTACTGACCTAAATACATTCATAATACCTGCGGCGAATCCAAGTATTAAAAAAATAAATAAAAAAATTGGTTTAGATTGAAAATAATTATCAAGAAATAGACCTATTACTAAACCTACAATTATTGCAGATATTAATTCTACTCCTAATTTTAAAAAAGTACCAAAATCTTTAAAATCTTTATTTTTTTTTTGATTTTTTATTTTTGAATTTAATTTTTTTAAATTCTCAAGTTTTTTGTTAAAGTCTTTAAGTTTTTTCTTCAATATTTTTAACTAACTTCTCTAAGTTTTTGTGCTTCTTCAAGTTTAATTGAAATTAATTTTGATACTCCAGTCTCAGCCATGGTAATACCATACAATCTATCCATATAAGCCATAGTAATAGGATTGTGTGTAATTATTACAAATTTTGTTAATGTATCTTGATTAATTTTTTTAATTACTTTACAGTATTTTTCAATATTTATGTCATCTAATGATGCATCAACTTCATCTAAAACACAAATTGGAGAAGGATTTTGAAGAAAAACTGCTAAAATTAAAGCGGTTGCTGCCATAGTTTTCTCTCCACCTGATAATAATGATAAAGTGTTCATTTTTTTTCCAGGTGGCGACGCAAATACTTCTAAACCCGATAATAAAGGATCAGATGAACCAACCATTTTAAGGAAAGCCTTCCCGCCATCAAAAAATTGTGCAAATAAATTTATAAAATTTTGATTAACATCATCAAAACACTTGCTTATTTTTTCTCTTCCCTCTTTATTTATATTTGATATTATTTCCCTTAATTTTAGAATTGCTTTTTCCACATCGATTTTATCATTAACCATGGTTTCAATTTTTTTGTTACCTTCTTTTGCCTCATTTTCTGCTGTAAAATTTATTGGTCCTATTTTATCAAACTTTCTTTTTTCAATATTTAGATCATTTTGTAAAATATTTCTTGCAGGAAGATCTTGAACATTAATTTTTTCTTGTTTTAAAATATCTTCATTTAATTTTAGTGAAAAATTATTTTCACTTTCTTGATATGCATTATCTAAATCATTTTTTAAATATTCTAAATCTGTTTCTAATCTGGTTTTTTCTTCGTGGTTTTCTATTTTTTTGTCTGAATTTAATTTTATTTTTTCATCTATTTTTTTAGTCTGATTTGGATCAATAGTAATTTCTTTTTCTAATTGAATAATTTTTTCATCTAAAGAATTTATTTTTGTTTCAATCTCAACATTTTTTTTACTTATTTCTTCAGGTTTATTTTCTAAATTTTTTAACTCATTATTTGTAAATTTTTCTCTTTTGACAAGTTTTTCCAAGTGTTTTTTTGTATCGTCTATTCTTTTGCTCCATTTTGCATATTCTTCTTCAAAATCAAAAATTTTGTCTAAATTAGTTAATTTAGAAAAATTATTTTTTATATCTGTAAATGAAGAAAATACACTCTTAATCTTTTCAGAAATAATATCAAAAGTATTTTTTATTGGACTTATTAAATTTTTGTTTTTATTACTTAATTCATCTATTTTAGAATTTAATTCATTAGATTTAGATATAATAAACTCAATTTTTTTAAGTTCATTTTCTATATCCTTTTTTAAATTAATAAAATTTTCTTTATCTGTATTTTTTTCACTATTTGAAATTTTCATATCAAGTTCTTTTGTTTCGTTGAATATATTTTTTTGTAGTTTTGATAAAGAAAAATTAGCATCTTCTAAAAACTTTTTTTCTCTTGATATATCATCAGCTAATTGTGTTAATCTATTTTTTAAACTGTCTTTTTGAATAGAAATTCTATTAATTTCATCTAAGTTTTTTTGTTTTTCTATAAGATAATTTTGTTTTTCATTTTTTAAATTATTTAAATCATTATTTTTTTCATTACTTTTACTAAGAAATTTATTTTTTTCATTTTTGTAATTTTCAAGCAAAGAATCAATTTTATTTATTTCAAAATTAATTTTTTCAAGTCTTTCCATTTTTTTTGAAATTTTATTTATGTTGTTTATACATCGAATTTTTATGAGAGTAATTTCTAAGTTATTTATTTTATCTTTAACGGTTTTATATTTATCCGCTTCTTTAGCTTGTTTTTCAAGAGCTTTACATTGATCTTTATGTGTTTTAATAATATCTTCCAATCTAGATAGATTTATTTCAGCAGATTTTAGTTTTAATTCAGCCTCATGTCTTCTTGCATGTAGACCGGTAATTCCAGCTGCTTCTTCAAGCAATATTCTTCTTTCATCTGGCTTAAAGCTTATTAATTTATGAACCTGACCTTGTGCTACTATAGAAGTTGTGTCAGGTCCAGAAGAAGCGTCAGCAAATAATAAATGTACATCTTTTGCTCTTACTACTTTGTTATTTATATAATAAGTAGAACCTTTTTCCCTTTCTATTTTTCTTTTTATTTCTATAGTGTCGTAATCATTAAATATTTCGGGAGCTTTTTTCTTTTTATTATCAATGGTAATTTCAATTTCTGCTAAGTCGTTTTGAGGCCTGATTGAGGTTCCATTAAATATCACATCATCCATTCCCTTACCACGCATTTCTTTTGGAGATGTTTCACCCATTATCCATTTTAATGCATCAACAATATTTGATTTTCCACAACCATTAGGCCCAACAATTCCAGTTAAACCTTTTTCAATATCTAATTCTGTTCTTTCAACAAAAGATTTAAAACCGGTAATTCTTAGTTTAACAAAGTCCATGTTAATTAATTAAACTTTCAATAATTTTTTCAAAATTTTCATAGCTCATAGTACTATATTTTTTTTCATTAATTATTAATGAGGGGGTGGAACTTATATTATATTTTTCTTCTGCTAGAGTCCTAGTTTTTATAATGCCATCAACTATTTGTTCATCATTAAAACAAGCATTTATTTTATTTTCATTTAAACCAGCTAATTTACCAATGTTCGTGAGTTTATCTATAAAAGTATCATCGTTTGCAATCCATTTTTTTTGTGTAGCTAGAATTAATTTAACAAAATCAAAATATTTTTCTTTTGGCGCACATTTTGCAAGTATAGATCCATACAATGCTTGTTTATCTAAAGGAAAATCTCTATAAATAAATTTTATTTTATTAGTATCAATATAATTTTTTTTAATTTTTGGATAAACTTCTTTATGAAAGTTTGCGCAGTGAATACATGTCATAGATGAATATTCAATAACTACAATTTTGGCATTCTTGTTTCCTAAAAATATTTCATCATCTGTTTTAGCTTTTATAATCTCATATTTCGAGAAAATAAGGAAAATGAATATAATTAAGAATTTGCTAATATTGTGTTTCATTTTTTAATTACCACTATATCTAGTATAATTATAAAAATTAATATATTATGAGCAAGGTCTAATTTATTATCCAAATAATGTTTTATTAAGTTTTTTTAAGGCTGTTCTAACGTCACCTTTCTTAACTTTATTAGTTACTTTAGATTGAGTATTTTTATCTCTTTTTTTAATAATTTTACTTTTTTTATAAGTATCTTCAATGTCAAAATCTTGTACCACACTAATTTTACTAATAGCTTTATATCCAAAATATTGATTGAGTTTTTCAATTATTTCTTCATTTTTAAATTCTATTTCCATTGATCTACCTCGTTTTGTTTTTAAAAAAATTAGCCCATTTGAATTTTTTATGTCTGAAAAAGTAATTTTTATAGGCCAACAAAATTTTGCAATATCATCTCCAATAATTTCTCTCCATTTTTTTATTAAAGACACCTCAAGAAAATTTTTTTCTTTTATATTTTTATCTACAATTTTGGGTAAACTATTTCCAATCTTTTTAAAATAGCTTTGCTTTCTTTCCTTCATAACTTAATTTTTTTTTTAAAATTTATATTTTGTTATAATATCAAAAAAAATGGCAAATTTAACTGATAACTTATTAAATTGGTACAGCAAAAATAAAAGAAAACTTCCTTGGAGAACAAAAAAAAACATTACAAATCCTTATTATGTTTGGATAAGTGAAATAATGCTACAACAAACAAATGTAAGTACTGTTATTAATTATTACAAAAAATTTATTTCCAATTGGCCAACTATTAATTCCTTATCTAAAGCAAAATTAGATACAATTTTATTTACATGGCAAGGACTAGGATATTATAACAGAGCAACTAACTTATATAAAACTGCAAAAATTATATGTAGTAAATATAATGGAAAAATACCAAGCACATATGATACTTTAACCCAGTTACCAGGAATTGGAGAATATACTGCTAATGCCATTATGGCCATAGCATATAATAAAAACACAATTGGTATTGATGTTAATATTAGTAGAATTATTTCTAGGGTATATAATTTAAATCCAAATAATAACAAGGAAATATCTAAAATGCTTTGTAAATTATTACCAAATAATAAATGTAGTAATTTCATGCAAGCATTAATGGATGTTGGTGCAAAAATATGTAAAAAAAGAAATGTTGACTGTTTAATTTGTCCATTAAAAAAATACTGTAATTTCTATAATGAAAAGAAGAAAATAAATTTTGATGTTTTAAAAAATAAAAAAAAGAAATTTCTATTTGTTTATTTAATAAAGCATAAGAATCAAATAATTTTGAAAAAAGGAAAAAATACTAAATTTCTTCGTGGCTTAATGGAAATTCCGAATAATTTACTAAATAGAAAAACTTCTTTAAAAATAGCAAAAAAAAATGCCCCTTTAGAACTTGATTGGAAAATTGTTCCAGGAAAACTAAATTCTAAGATTAGTAACTTTGAATTAGAAATTAGATTTTTTAAGGCGCAAGTTAAGCAAAAATTTTTTTTAAAAAATGCAATATGGGTTAATAAAAGTGAAATACAAAAAATACCAATTTCAACTTTAATGAAAAATATTTTATCTTACCTAAATCCCGCCTAATTCTGATCTAATTTTTTCTCTTAAAACATCTATACTTACAGAATCTTTTTTTTCATACTTATACCAAAATGTCCATCCATTGCATGATGGTAAATTAAGCAAATTTGCAGCAACGCTATGTATTGATCCTTTGAATTCTTCAGAAATAACTGATCCATCAACTCTAACTTTTACATACCATTTTTTTTTTAAATCATGAAGAATATCCCCTGGTTTTATTAAGTTAAACTCTATTAATCTTCCAAAAGGTATTCTTTTTTCTTGTCTTTTTTCAATTATTTTTAACATTTTCATATTTTTTAATGGTTTAACTAGGTCAATTCTTTCTTTAGCAAATTTTATGTATTTTTTTTTACTTTCTATGCCAATAAACTTTCTATTATATTTTTTTGATACAGCCCCTATAGTTCCTGTTCCAAAAAAAGGGTCCAATATAATATCTCCAGGATTGGTTGCAGATAACAGAATTCTTGTAATAAGCGCTTCTGGTTTTTGAGTTGGATGTACTTTTTTACCTCTATATTTTAATCTTTCCGGACCATTACAGATTGGAAAAAACCAATCACTTCGCATTTGTTTATCATCATTAAGTGATTTCAGAAGATTATAGTTAAATGTATATTTAGAATTTTTATTTTTAGAACACCAAATTAAAGTTTCATGAGCATTTGAAAATCTTGTGCCCTTAAAATTTGGCATTGGATTAGTTTTAATCCAAACAATATCATTTAAAATCCAAAAATCCAAGTCTTGCAAAATTTTTCCAATTCTAAAAATATTATGATATGTTCCAATAACCCAAATGGTTCCATCTTCTTTTAAGACTCTTTTAGCAGCATTAATCCATTTTTTTGTAAAATCATCATATTCTTCAAAGTTTTTAAATTGGTCCCAATTTTCTCTGACGCCATTTACATTTGTATGATCTGGTCTTTTTAATTCTTTTTCTAGTTGCAGGTTATAAGGGGGATCAGCAAATATTAAATCTACTGATTTTGAAGGCAATTTTTTCATTTTTTCTAAACAATTGCCTAGATATATTTTATTAGTAGCAAAATTTTTTATTTCCATTTTGATCCCGATTTTTTTTATTTATTTTATCATTTTTGTGATTGGTTTAAAAGATTTTCTATGATGAGGAGTTATACCAAATAATTTTATCCTATCAATATGTAATTTTGTTCCATAACCTGAATTTTCATTCCAAAAAAATTCAGGATATTTATAGGATAATTTTTTCATTAAATTATCTCTTATAACTTTTGCAATGATTGATGCAGATGCAATAGAAATAGATTTATTATCACCATTTTTTATTGCTTTAACATTTGCTTTAATTTTTGGAGTATTAATACCATCGACTAATACAAAATTAGCTCTAACTTTTAGAGATATATATGCTCTTTCCATAGCAATTAAGGAGGCTTGGAGAATGTTTTTTTCTTCAATTTCTTTAACACTAGCTGCTCCTACACCAAATGAAATAATATTTATTAAAATTTTATAAAGTTTTTTTCTAATTTTTTTTGATATTTTCTTTGAGTCGTTAATCTTAATTATTTCTGGATATTTTTTTAAAAAATTTTTCCATAAAGATCTCTTAATGTATACTGCAACAGCTACAACTGGCCCAGCAAGAGGGCCTCTTCCTACTTCATCTATTCCAACAACAATATTTCCAAATTTTTTTTCTATATCAAAATTCATTATTTTAGCTTTGGAAGAATTTCGACTAAATTACATGGTTTAAAAGAAGAATCTAGTTGATATTTTATAATTTTGTCCCACGCATCTTTACATGCAGAAGGAGAACCAGGTAATGAAAATAAATACTTACCGTTAGAAATTCCAGCACAGGCTCTTGATTGTATTGTTGCAGTCTTAATTTTTTTGTAGCTTAGCATTCTGAAAGTTTCACCGAAACCTGGAATATCTTTTTCGAAAAAAAACTTAAATACCTCTGGTGTTATATCTTTTTTTGTTAAGCCTGTTCCACCAGTAGCTATAATAACATCTATATTCTTTTCTTTTAACCAACCCTTAAGAATTTTTTTTATTTCTATCTTATTATCCTTACATATTTTTTTTTCAAATAAATTATGATGTGAGTTTAATATTTTATTTTTTAATAATTCTCCTGATTTATCAGTTTTAGAATTTCTTGTATCAGATACTGTAAGAATTGCTATATTTAATTTTTTTTTCATGCTTAAATTTTTAAATTTATTATTTTCTCTTTAACTTTTTTTAAATCTTCCCAAGCTATCTTTTTTTTGTCTGGAGATCTTAATAAATAGCTTGGATGAAAAATACAAGTTGTAAATATTTTTTTCTTTAAAAAAGGATTTTTGTAATTAAACCACTTACCATGATTTTTAGTTATACCTTCATTTAAATTTAGTATAGACTTTGATGCAACATTACCAAAAAGTAAAAGTATTTTTGGTTTTATTATAGAAATATGTTCTTCAACATATGGAAGAAAAAAATTAATTTCATTATCAGTTGGGGTCCTATTATCTGGAGGTCTCCAAGGAATGATGTTAGTTATATAGACATTATTTTTTCTATCAAGCCCTATAGCATTGATCATTTCATCAAGTTTTTTCCCTGCAGTGCCAACAAAAGGTTTTCCAATCTTGTCTTCTTCATAACCAGGTGCTTCCCCAATAATCATAATATCAGATGTTAAAACTCCATCATAAAAAACAAAATTTTTTGCCTTTAATTTTAATTCACAATCTAAATTTATAATTTTTTTTTTTAATTTTTTTAATTGATCCTCAAATCTTTTTTTTTGATTTTCAGGATAAAGATAATTTTTAAATCTTATTCTTGGCTTGTTTTGAATATGTGTTTCAACACCAAACGATTTATAATAATTAAGTATTGTTAATGAATGTTTTCTAGTGTTTGTCATTTTCTTTTAATGTTAAATTTTTTTGTTATGTTATGATACAAAAATTTATTTATGACTAAAGAAACAAATTTGATAAGTTAATTATTTTCTTATATCTTTATATATATGACTAGAGAATCAATGAATTTTGATGTTTTAATAATTGGAGCTGGTCCATCAGGGCTTTCTGCTGGTATTAGGCTTGCTCAATTAGCAAAAAAAAATAATAAAGAATTAAGTGTCTCTGTTGTTGAAAAAGGTTCGGAAGTTGGAGCTCATATATTATCAGGCGCTGTTTTAGAAACAAAAGCCTTAGATGAGTTAATACCAGATTGGAAAAGTAAAGATGCACCGCTTAAAACTGAAACAAAAAAAGACAATTTTATATTATTGACAAAAAATAAATCTTTTAAACTGCCAACACCACCGCAAATGAAAAATGATGGAAACTATATTATTAGTTTAGGAAATTTTTGTAGGTGGTTAGCTAAACAGGCAGAAGAATTAGGTGTAAATATTTTTCCTGGTTTTGCTGCATCAGAAATTCTTTATGATGAAAAAGCAAAGAAAGTCATTGGTATAAGAACAGGAGACCAGGGAATTGATAAAAATGGAAAACAGTTAGAAAATTTTCAACAAGGTTACGATCTTTTGGCTAAACAAACGATTTTTGCTGAGGGATGTCATGGTTCATTAACAAAAAAATTAATTAATAAATATAATTTAAGGGAAAATTCAGACCCTCAAACATACGGTATTGGGTTAAAAGAATTATGGGAGATCAAACCAGAAAATCACAAATTAGGGGAAATAATTCATTCTATAGGTTGGCCTTTGGACAATCAAACTTATGGAGGATCTTTCCTTTATTATTTAGAAAATAATCAAGTTTCAGTAGGTTTTGTTATAGGTTTAGACTATAAAAATCCACATTTAAGTCCATTTGATGAGTTTCAAAGATTTAAAATACATCCTAAAATAAAAAAAATTTTTGAAGGTGGCAAAAGAATTTCCTATGGAGCAAGAGCATTAACCGAAGGAGGATTTCAATCAATTCCTAAATTGACTGTACCTGGAGGATTGCTTGTAGGATGTACAGCAGGTTTTATGAACGTGCCAAAAATAAAAGGGACTCATACTGCAATGAAATCAGGAATGATTGCTGCTGAAGAAATTTTTAAAAATATTTTTGATGAAAAAAAAATAGAAATTAATACTTATGAAGACGAGATAAAAAAATCATGGATTTGGGATGAACTTTATAGAGTAAGAAATATAAGACCATCATTCCAATGGGGTTTTTGGCCTGGTTTAGTATATAGTGCTATTGATACTTTTATTTTTCGAGGCAAGGCTCCTTGGACTCTAAAACACCATGATGACCATAAATCTTTAAAAGAAGCAAAAAAATCAAAAAAAATTGATTATCCAAAACCAGATGGTGTTATTACGTTTGATAAATTGTCATCAGTTTTTATTTCGAATACTAATCATGCTGAAAATCAACCATGTCACTTACAATTAAAAGATAATAATATTCCAATAGAATATAATTTAGAAAATTATGACGCACCAGAGCAAAGATATTGTCCTGCAGGCGTTTATGAAATAGTTGATTTAGAAAAGAATTCACCAAAATTACAAATTAATGCACAAAATTGTGTACATTGTAAAATTTGTGATATAAAAGATCCAAGTCAAAATATAAATTGGACAACTCCAGAAGGAGGAGGAGGCCCTAGATATCCTAATATGTAGATACTTCATTTTTAAAAATGAATAAATTTTTTATTATAATTTTTTTTTTCTTTATTTATTTTCATAAATCTTTATTAGCAATAGATTTTGGTAATTATTTAGCTGGTGAAAGTGCATTAAATAATAAAGATAACAAAGCAGCCATATATTATTTTAAAAATGTAGTTGATTTAAATAAACCTGATACAGAATTTGGACAAGATATAGCTCAAAAACTATGTGCTTTATATCTTTTAGAAGGAGAGATAGATAAATGTATTTTATTAGGAAAAAAAATTGAAAAAAAACTTACCTCAGACAGTATTGTGAATACAAATATTTTAATGGCTTTAATTGTTGGGGATATAAAGGAAAAAAAATTTAGTTCTGCATTAAATAGATTAAAAAAAATAAAAAAAAGTTCTTATGAGAGATTTTCAGTTCCTATTATTGAGGCATGGTTAATTGCTAAGGAAAAAAGAGATCTTAACAAGGCAAAACAAAAATTAAATGAATTAGAAAAAGATCTTGTAATAAATAGCTTAAGAAATCTGAATTTAGCTTTGATTCATGAATTTTTTAATAAAAATGATGAAGCATTAATATATTATCAAAAATCTATAAATGCTTTGACCCAGCCCTCTTATAGATTAGTAGAAGTTTCAGCCAATGCTTTTGAAAGAAATGGAGATTTTGAAAAAGCAAAAGATATTTATATTAAATTTTTATCTAATTCTAATGACAATTTATTAATTGAAAAATCACTAAAAAGAATTGAAAAAAAGGAAGTACCAAATAAATTAATTGTAAATATAGATGACGCAATTGCAGAGTTATTTAGCACAATTTCTAGCACTTTTAGTTCAGATTTTACAAATAATTTTTCAATAATTTATTCACATTTTTCTTTATATCTAAAAAAAGATTTTGAAGTTGCACAACTTTATCTAGCTGAATTATTAGAAAATAATGAAAGGTATGCTGAAGCAAATAATTTGTATGAAAAAATAAAACCATCATCAAATTTTTTTTGGCATTCAAAGTTAAAAAAAGCAAGAAATTTAGAATTGTTAGGCGATAGCGAAAGTTCAATTCCGATTTTAAAGAGAATGTCAAATGAAAAAAAAGAAAGATATGATTCTTTAAAACTTCTTGGTGATATATATAGAAATTATAATAAGTATAATGAGGCTATAAAATTTTACAATGAAGCAGTATCAAGAATAGAAAAAATTGGTTCAGAACATTGGGATCTGCTATATTCAAGAGGAATAGCATACGAAAGAAATAATCAGTGGAACAGGGCAGAAAAAGATTTTTTAAAAATTTTAGAATTAGTGCCAGACCAACCAGATGTTTTAAATTATTTAGGTTATTCATGGATTGAACAAAATACTAACCTTGGCCAAGCTAAAAAATTTATTCTTAAGGCTGTAAGAATGAAACCAAGCGATCCATATATTGTGGATAGTTTAGGTTGGGCTTATTATAATTTAAAAGAATATGATAAAGCAATAGAAGAACTTGAAAGAGCAGTTAATTTGAAACCAACTGATCCAATCATTAATGATCATTTAGGAGATGCATATTTAAAGGTCAATAGAAAACTAGAGGCATTATATCAATGGAAGAAAGCAATCCAATTTAAACCAGAGAATGATTTAGAGAAAAAAATAGAGAAAAAGATAAAAAGATATGATGATAATAATCAATTAGATCTTCTATAAATCAATGTTAAAAGGAAAAACCTTTAAATGTAAAGCATACGCAAAAATAAATTTGTTTCTTAATGTATTTAATAAAACGAAAGACAACTTACACAATTTAAAAAGTTTGGTTTGTTTTATAGATCTTTATGATGAAATAATAATTTCTGAAAGTAACAAATTTTTAATAAAAATTAAAGGACCATTTAAAAGTTTTGTTAAAAAAAGAGAAAATATAATTGAGAAAACTTTTATTATTTTTTCAAAATTTTCAGGTTTAAAGACTAATTATAAAATACTTTTAAACAAAAAAATTCCAGTCGCTGCCGGTTTAGGGGGAGGTTCCGCTGATGCAGCTGCTATCTTACAAGGTTTAAACCTTTTAAATAAAAAAAAAATAAAAAAGAAAGATTTATTTAAACTTGCTATGGAAATTGGATCTGATGTACCAGCTTGTTTATATAATAAAAATGTTTTTTTTTCTGGTTATGGCCAGATTTTATCTAAAGCCCCAAAAATTCCACCAGTTTCAGTATTACTAATTAATCCTTGTAAAGAACTTTCAACAAAAAAAGTTTTTAATATATACAAAAAAAAAAAATTAATGAAAAAAAGTAATTTTATATATAAAAATTTTTTTTTATGGATATTAGAACAAAATAATGATTTACAAAAATATGCAGAAAAATTTGTTCCAGAAATTAAAGAAATGATCAAGTTTTTAAGCTCATCAAAAAACTGCTTTTTTTCAAAAATGACAGGTAGCGGGCCAACGGTTTTTGGTTTGTTTAGAAAAAAGATAGATGCAGGAAAAGCAAACCTTTTATTAAAAAAAAAACACCCTAAATGGTGGTCAGGAGTTTATTCAATTAAAACTTAATCTTTGAATAAATTTACTTTTTAATATAATTTTATACTAATGCTTTTTTATTGGGGCGTCGCCAAGTGGTAAGGCACGAGTTTTTGGTACTCGCATTCGCAGGTTCGAATCCTGCCGCCCCAGCCATTAATTTAAAATCCAAATATTGTAAGTGAGTAGAGAAGCATATAAAACCCAGAATAAGTAGGGGATTAATAAGTAGCTTGCAATTTTGTTAATCTTATAAAAATAAATTATATTTATACAAATTAAGAATATTAGAAAAATTATTTCTAATAATCCTAAATCAATTCTTTGAATGCCAAAAAAAAGATATGTCCAAAAAACATTAAAAAAAAGTTGCAACCAAAAAATTCTGATTCCTATAGTTCTATTTTTACTTGGTTCTTTTTTCCAAATTAACCAAATTGATATTCCCATTAAAATGTAGAGAGTTGTCCAAACAGGGCCAAAAACCCAATCAGGAGGATTAAAACTTGGTTTATTTAGTGTTTGATACCAAGTTTCAACAGAAATAAATGTAAAATAGCTACCTAAACCGTTGCCAAAAATAAGACATAAAGATATGAAGAAAAATAACCAAAGAATGTTTTTTTTATCTGAATTTATTGTCAATTGATAATTTTCCAGAACCTTTAAGAAATATTGCAAAAGTAATAACTCCCCACATTAAAGGATATTCATATCCTTCTTTACTCCAGAAAAAACCATGTGGTAAATGATATAAAACAGCAAATGCCATAAATATAGTTACAGATAGTGCAGCAATTCTGGTAAAAAATCCTAATGCTATACAAATTCCACCAAGAAACTCAGTTAATGCAATTAAATAAGCTAAAAAAACACCAGTAAAGTAAGGATTAGAATATTCTTTATCTAAAAAATTAATAAAGACATCAAGATTTCCGTTAAATCCTTTATATAATTTACCATATCCATGAGGTATCAATAATATTCCAGTTATAAATCTTATTAAAGGATATGATAAATATTCACCAATTGAGTCTAAATTTCTTAAAAATGGGTTTATCATAAAATTTATTTTATTTTATAATTATAATTTAATTTATTGTAAATGCATTGAAGCAAAAAAAAAATATAATAAAAAAATTTCCTATAAAAATCAAATCTAATGGAGAATGGTTATACCAAAATAATTTAATTAAAAAAGAAGCTTTAATAAAATTATTCTCAGCAGTTTTAGTGGCAGATGAAAAAGGAAATTTTTATTTAGAAACTCCGGCAGAAAAGGGCAAGATTGAAGTTGAAGACTCGCCTTTTGTAATAACCACTTTTGATATAAAAGGTTTAAATAAAAATCAAGAAATTATATTTAAAACAAATATAGGTGAAGAAATTATTTTAAGTAAAAAAAACCCTTTATTTTATAAAAAATATAAACAAAATTTTGTTCCTTATATTGTTATTAGAAAAAATATAAATGCTAAGATACTAAGATCCGTTTATTACCAACTGATTAATAAATTTATAAATAAAAATTCAAAAAAAAAATTAAAAATAAAAAGCAAAGGACATGAATTTACATTAAAATAAAAAAAATATGAGCTCACTGAATATTAAAAAATGGAAGTCAAATAAAAATATTAAACTTTTATTTAAAATTTTTAAAAAAGATAACGAAGAAACAAGATTTATTGGTGGCTGTATAAGAGACTTAATTATAAAAAAGAAAGAAAACTATGATGTAGATCTAGCTACAACACTAAAACCAAATGAAATAATCAAAATATTAAAGAAGAAAAAAATAAAAATAATAAAAAGTGGCTTTAGTCACGGAACAGTTATTGCAATCTTAAATAAAGAAAAGTTTGAGATTACAACTCTAAGAAAAGATATTAAAACTGATGGAAGGCATGCCAAAGTAAAATTTACAAAAGATTGGATCACTGATTCAAATAGAAGAGATTTTACTATAAATGCAATGTCATGTGACTTTAATGGGAATTTATATGACTATCATGTTGGCGTTAAGGATTTAAAAGAAGGAAGAATTAAATTTATTGGAGATCCTAAAAAAAGAATTAAAGAAGATTTTTTAAGGATATTAAGATATTTTAGATTTTATGCTTATTATGGAAAAAAAAATATTGAGAAGCCTCAAATAAATATTTTTAACAATTTATCTTCAAATTTAAAAAAATTATCAAGTGAAAGAGTTTATTCTGAGTTTAAACAGATTTTATTATCTGATAACTTATATAAAGTCATAAAATTGATGGAGAATTCAGGAGTTTTAAAATACATAATATTTAATAATAATAATGTAGAAAAAATAAAATCATTAAATAAACTTAATAAAATTAATTATTTAATAGATTTTAGTACTAGACTTGCAATTCTTTTAAATAAGAAAAATGTATCAAGGGTATCAAAGAATTTAAAATTATCTAAAACTGAAAATATTAAAATAAAAAAAATTATTCAACTACATAAAGATTTTAATCTTAAAGATTTTGAGAAAAATAAAATTAAATATATTTATTATCATGGTCATGAGATTTGTGTGAGTCTATTAATATATAATTTTGCTAAATTTCCTATTAATTCTAAAGTAAAAACATATTTGAGGATTATATCCTCAATTAAAAATTTAAAAGTTCCAAAGCTACCTATTTTTGGCAAAGATATAATTAATTTAGGCATTAAGTCAGGCCCAAATGTTGGAAAGATATTGAGATCAATTGAGAGTTGGTGGGTTACAAATAATTTTAAACCATCTAGAAAAAAATGTTTAGAAAAATTAAAGGAATTTAGTTAAAGCCATTTTGCTTTTGGTGGCATGGACATTAGTATTGCTTCCACATTACCGCCTGTTTTTAATCCAAATTGCGTTCCTCTATCATATAATAAATTAAATTCAGCATACCTCCCTCTTTTAATTAATAATTTTTCTCTATCATTCTTTGTCCATGATTTTTTTATATTATTTTTAATAATCCTCGGATAGGTTTCTAAAAAACATTTCCCGATATTTTTTGTAAACTCAAAGTCTTTCTCCCAGTTATTTGTATTAATATAATCAAAAAAAATTCCACCAGCACCTCTAGTTTCTTTTCTATGTTTTAAATAAAAATATTCATCACACCATTTTTTAAATTTCGGGTAGTATTTTTTATCATGCATAGAACAAGTTTTTTTTAATGAATTATGGAAAAAATTAATATTTTTTTTATCTGGCATTGTTGGTGTTATATCTGTACCACCGCCAAACCAGGATTTTGAAGTTATAATGTGCCTAGTATTGAAATGAGCAGCTGTTATAAAAGGAGAATGTAAATGTGCAACAAGAGAAATACCACTTGCCCAGAATTTTGGACTCTTCTCACATCCAGGTACTTGTTTTCTAAATTCTTTTGAAAAACTTCCGTAAACTGTTGATATATTCACTCCAGCTTTTTCAAAAATTCTTCCTTTCATGATAGAAATTTCTCCCCCGCCTCCTTTGTTATTTTTTAATCTTTTCCATTTTTTTTTTCTAAATCTTCCTGGTCTTTCCTTAATTAATTTATGTTGAAATTGATCTTCAATTTCTTCAAAGGATTTGCAAATTTGATCTTTAAGTCTTTTAAACCAGTCTTCTACTTGCCGTTTATTTTGATTAATAAGCATTATTTTAATAAATTTCTAAACTTAGAATTGATTAATTAAAAAAAAGAAATATTTACATTATTACTACTTATTATTTAATATTGAATCATTCTATATTAAAATTAATTGATTAATAAAAATAAAATATTTAAATTAAAAAAAGATAGAAGAAGTTTTTTAAGATTAACAACAACTTCTATGGTTGCTGTAGGATCAGCTTTTGCTATATGGCCATTTATTGATTCAATGAATCCATCTGCTGATGTTCTAGCTTTAGGTATAAAAGAGTTTGATTTATCAAACATTGAAGAAGGTTCTTCAAAAACTGTTAAATGGAGAGGAAAACCTGTTTTTATTAAACACAGAACAAAACAAGAAATTAACGAAGCAAGAAAAGTAAATTTAAGTGAACTTAGAGACCCACAAAAAGATGAAAACAGAGTTGTAAAACCCGAGTGGTTAATAGTAGTAGGGGTATGTACTCATTTAGGATGTATTCCATTAGGACAAAAAAAATCTGATACAAAAGGCGATTTTAATGGATGGTTTTGTCCTTGCCATGGTTCCCATTATGATTCATCAGGTAGAGTTAGAAAAGGGCCAGCGCCAAAAAATTTAAAGGTTCCAAAATATAAATTTGTTGATAAAAATAAAATAAAGATAGGTTAGATGACAAAAAAATTTAAAAATAAAACATTAGCATGGCTAGATTATAGACTTCCAATTTTTAGTGTATTAAGAGAAGCTCTAGTTGATCATCCAACACCTAGAAATTTAAATTATTGGTGGAATTTTGGATCATTAGCCGGAATTACTTTAGTAATTATGATTGTTTCTGGTTTATTACTGTCAATGCATTATGTTGCACACGTAGATTTAGCATTCGATAGCGTAGAACATATTATGAGAGATGTTAATTATGGTTGGTTATTAAGATATATTCACAGTGTTGGCTCATCCATGTTTTTTTTAATAGTTTATATTCACATATCCAGAGGATTATATTATGGATCATATAAATCTCCTAGGGAAGTTCTATGGTGGCTAGGAATTATAATTTTTTTTCTGATGATTATTACAGCTTTCTTAGGCTATACATTACCTTGGGGTCAAATGAGTTTTTGGGGTGCAACAGTAATAACCAATTTGTTCTCTGCCATCCCATTAATCGGGGATAATATTGTTACATGGCTGTGGGGAGGCTTTTCTATTGATAACCCAACTTTAAACAGATTTTATTCGCTACATTTTTTAATACCTTTTATAATTGTAGGTGTTGTATTTTTACATATTGTTGCTTTACATAAGTTTGGTTCAAATAATCCAACAGGAATTGATCTAACTTTGAAACAAGAAAAGATACCATTTCATCCATATTATACTGTTAAAGATTTTTTTGGGTACGGAGTTTTTTTTATTATTTTTGGAATTTTTGTTTTTTTTCTTCCAAATTTATTGGGTCATCCTGAAAATTATATACCGGCAGACCCATTTGTTACACCAGAACATATTATTCCAGAATGGTATTTTTTACCTTTCTATGCAATCTTAAGAGCAATCCCGTTTAAATTATTAGGCGTTCTTGCAATGCTGGGATCAATTTTAATTCTGTTTGTTTTACCATGGCTAGATACGTGTAAAGTTAGGAGCTGTAGATTTAGACCAATATATAAACAATTTTATTGGATATTCATTTTTAATTTTATTGTTCTTGGTTGGGTTGGTTCAAAAGTTCCAGAAGGTCATTATTTAATTATAAGTAGAATTTGTACTGCATACTATTTTACGCATTTTTTAATTATTTTACCAATTCTTGGTATGTTTGAAAAAACTTTACCTGTTCCATTAAATATTTTTAAAAATCCAAAAACAAAAAAAAATTAATATAAATTAAATGATAAAAAAATTTTTTTTTATAATATTTTCTTTTTTCTTTTTAATTCCAAATTTATTTGCCGAAGAAGCAATGTCTTTAAAAAAACAGAACTGGAGTTTTGAAGGCATATTTGGAAGATATGATAATTCAACTTTGCAAAGGGGATTGCAAATTTATCAAGAAGTATGTTCAGCGTGCCATGGAATGAAAAGACTACGTTTTAGAGAATTAAGAGATCTTGGATTTACAGATGGTCAAATAAAAATATATGCAGAAACTTTTGAAATTTTAGATGGGCCAAATGAACTAGGAGAAATGTTTTTACGTCCTGGAGAACCTAGTGATACTTTTGTATCTCCATATAAAAATAAAGAAGAAGCTAAAGCAACTTTTGGTGGAGCTTACCCGCCGGATTTATCATTATTAACAAAAGCAATAAAAAACGGACCTAATTATATTTATTCTCTATTAACAGGATATGAAGAAAGTCCACCTAAAGGTTTTGAATTAACAGATGGCCTTTATTACAATCCTTATTACGATGGAAAAGTTATCGCAATGCCACCACCTCTATATGATAACGCTATTGAATATATTGATGGTACAAATGCTAGTTTAGATCAGCTTTCTTACGATATAGTACATTTTTTAAATTGGGCAGCAGAACCAAAATTACAACAAAGAAAATCCTTAGGCTTAAAAGTTTTACTTTTCTTAATTGTTCTTACTTTACTTCTTTACGTTACAATGAAAGAAATATGGTCAAGGATTGAGAAATAAATGAAAAATTCTTTTTTATTAGCTTTTATTGGGGGAAGTGGTATTTATCAAATTGAAGAATTAAAAAATCAAAAATGGATTGAAGTCAGTACTCCTTGGGGCCCACCTTCAGATAAAATTTTAAAGGGGACAGTGGATGATAATAAAGTTTTATTTCTACCAAGACACGGAAGGTCACACATATATAATCCAAGTGAAATAAATTATAGAGCAAATATTTATGCACTAAAAAAATTAGGTGCTACGGACATAATCTCTCTTTCTGCTTGCGGTTCTTTAAAGGAAGCGTTATCGCCAGGAACTTTTGTGCTTGTAGATCAATTTATTGATAAAACTATTACAAGGAAAAAAACATTCTTTGAGGAGGGAATAGTTGCGCACGTCCCAATGTCTAATCCTACAAGTAAACTTATTAGAAATGCATGCGCAGAAGTATTAAAAAAATTAAAAATAAAACATCAAAATAAAGGAACATATATTGCTATGGAAGGACCTCAATTTTCAACAAAAGCAGAATCTGAAAATTATAGAAAACAAAAAATTGATGTCATTGGCATGACTAATATGCCTGAGGCCAAATTAGCAAGGGAAGCAGAAATAAGATATGCAACGGTTGCCATGGTTACAGATTATGATTGTTGGCATAATAAACATGGTGAAGTTGATGTAGAACAAATTATTGAGACATTAAATAAAAATTCTAAAAATGCAAAATCTTTAGTAAAAAATATTATAAATGTGCTACCAAAATACATAAATAAAGAAAAAGATCCTACAGAAAATATTTTAGATAAATCCATAATAACACAAAAAAAAAATTGGAATAAAAAGACTAAAAAAAAATTAGATGTAATTTTAAAAAGATATCTGGAGAAAAATTGAAAGTTAAAGGAAAAAATTATAGATCCATCTGGCTAGATAAAAAAAAATCTACAGTAGTTGTAATTGACCAAAGACAATTGCCACACCAATTTAAACTTTTATATTTAAAAAATATAAAAGAAATAAAAAAAGCTATTAAAGAAATGGTTGTAAGAGGGGCGCCGCTTATAGGTGTAACAGCGGCCTATGGGATATATTTATCTATGAAAAAAGATCCAAGTGATAAAAATCTAAATACATCTGTTAACTTTTTAAAAGATGCCAGACCAACAGCAGTTAATTTATCTTGGGCACTAGGACATATGAAGAGAAAATTGTTAAATGAAAAACCATTGAATAGGGCAGATCTATCAAAAAAACTTGCTGAAGAAATTAGTAATAATGATATCGAATGTTGCAAAAAGATAGCGGAAAATGGGTTAAAAATAATTCTTGCAATAAAAAAAAGGAAAAAGAATAAACCTATTAATATTTTAACTCATTGTAATGCAGGTTGGCTTGCGACAGTTGATTGGGGAACTGCATTATCTCCAATCTTTCTAGCGCATAGAAAAAAAATAAAGATTCATGTTTGGGTAGATGAGACCAGACCAAGAAATCAAGGATCATTTCTAACATCATGGGAACTTTTACAAGAAAAAATACCGCATACGATTATTACTGATAATGCTGGAGGACACATTATGCAACATGGCATGGTAGATATGTGTATAACTGGTTCAGATAGAACTACTGCTAATGGCGATGTTTGTAACAAAATAGGAACTTATTTAAAAGCACTTTCAGCGTACGATAACAAAATACCTTTCTACGTTGCTTTACCATCAAACACTATTGATTTAAATTCAAAAAATTATTTAAAAGATGTGCCAATTGAAGAAAGAAATTCC
>Ga0209554_1000194_pt1 | contig 50488 bp, 51 predicted proteins | sample MarorgKNORR_S2LV_5_FD_188221 | JGI IMG/M metagenome (GOLD analysis project Ga0209554, IMG submission 188221) | Marine microbial communities from the Southern Atlantic Ocean, analyzing organic carbon cycling - Bottom_A/KNORR_S2/LV (SPAdes) (version 2) | ecosystem: Environmental > Aquatic > Marine...
TAATACAAAAATGTTTATAACTCTAATTTTCTTTATAGTTGGTTCATTGGTTGGAACTTATAATTTTACATTTTGGTTAGATTTACCTTCCTTGGGAAATATATCTTTACTCGAAAAATTTGGAATTATTAATACAGTGTTAATACAGCTTATATCTATTAGTCTTTTATACATACTGTGTTCATTTATTGATAAAAAAAGAAATACAGTGCTTAACCACAGTGATATTTTTTTATCCAGTGGTTTTAATGCAATTAAAGGCCCTTGGCCTTTATTTCTTGGAGCGATCCTATTAGCAATACTTAATTTTTTAATGTTAAATATTGCAGGCCATCCATGGTCTGTCACTTTTGCATTTGGATTGTGGGGAGCTAAAATTGCAAGTTTTGTTGGAATTGATGTTGCAAGTTGGACTTTCTGGAATTTTAATTACCCAAAAATTGCTCTTAAAAATAGTATTTTTGCTGATCACACCTCAATATCTAACATTGGAATCGTTCTTGGTGCTGTAATTGCTTCAAGTTTTGCAGGATCATTTAGTCAAAAAACTACAACTAATTATAAAATTTTATTAGCTGCCATTCTGGGAGGTTTTCTCATGGGTTTTGGGGCTCGTCTAGCTTTTGGCTGCAACATTGGAGCATTATTTAGCGGTATTGCCTCTGGCAGTTTACATGGTTGGGCTTGGTTTTTGTTTGCTTTTATAGGAGCTTTTTTTGGAGTTAAAGCAAGAAGGTGGTTTTATTCATGAAATCAATAATATTTATTTTAGTTTTTTGTTTTTTTATTTTTCTTGGTTATTTAGACCACTCTAAATATGACATAGTTTACAATCCATTAGCCTACCCCAGTTTACAATTAGAAAAAAATAAAAATGAACAAATACAAATTTTTAGTGCGCCTTGTTCAGATTTTGGTGGAGGTTAAATCGGACTTTAAAATGACTAAACAAATTTATATAATTCATGAGAATGATGAGTGGGTAGTGCCATTAAGAGAAGAATTAAAAAAAATAAATGCTCCATACAAAGAGTGGCATATGGATAGAGAAAAAATTGATTTTTCAAATAGTCCACCTAATGGTGTTTTTTATAATCGTATGAGTGCAAGTTCACATACACGAGGGCATCGTTATGCTCCAGAGAATACAAAAGTAGTTTTGAAGTGGTTAGAAAATCACAAACGAAGAATAATAAATAATTCAAAAGCTTTAAAGTTAGAAATAAGCAAGCAGATGCAGTATCAAGAGCTAGAAAATTATAATATCAAATTTCCTAAAACTTTTCTTTGTAAAGATAAAAATAGTTTATTAGAAAATTCTAATAATTTTGATAAACCATTTATTACAAAACATAATCGAGGTGGTCGTGGCTTAGGGATTAAATATTTTAACAATGCCAGCGAACTAAACAAGCATGTAAATGGAGATCAATTTGAACCTTCTATTGATGGCACAACCCTTCTTCAAGAATATATTGTTTCTGATCCCCAAGTAATAACTAGAGTTGAGTTTGTTAATAGTAAGTTACTATATGCAGTTCAAGTTGATGCAACAGAAGGTTTTGAATTATGTCCAGCGGATCCTTGTAATTTAGAAGAAAAATATTGTCCAGCTAATTCTGATGGAAATAAATTTATGATTATAAAAGATTACAATAATAATGAAATTTCTAAATACCAATCATTAATTAAATCAAATGGAATTGAAATAGCTGGAATTGAGTATATTAAAGGAAAAGATGGTCAACATTACACATATGACATTAACACTAATACAAATTACAATTCTATTGCAGAAAAAAAAAGTAGTTTAAAAGGAATGCAAACTATTGCAAAATTTTTGTTCGAAGAATTGAATTAGATAGTCTAATGAAAAATTTTATTGTGTATATGGTGTCCTGCTAAATATTTTTTTTACATAAGTTTCAAAATCGTTAAGAGGTAAAGATTTAAAATTAGGATCAAAAGATTTTTGGTCCCAATTTTCACAGAATTTTGCAGTATCTTCGTAATACTTATGTCCTTTATATTTTTCTCTTTGATTTCTATTTCCTTCTAAATGGTGTGCATAATAATACATTTGAAACTCACCATGTTTTTCTACAAGCCAATGTATTTTTTCACTAACATAAGGTTTGAGTACAGCTGCAGCGTACTCAGAATGATTTAACGGAGCTAATTCATCTCCAATATCATGAAGCAATGCAGCAACTATCATTTCATCATCTGCTTTATCATTTAATGCTCTTGTAGCAGTTTGAAGAGAATGTTCTAGTCTACCAATTTTATAACCTTCTAATGTAGAATTTAACTCACCCATGAATTTTAAAATTCTATCAGCAGTACCTTCAATGTATTTTTTTTCATGTTTATCTAATAATAAATAATCTTCTTTAGAGCCATTTTTCATCTCTGTAAAATTTACTGTTTTCATATTTAGTTGTTTGAAGATGAGCTTAATAAAGATAATTGAGTTACCTTATCTTCTCCTAAATTATCAATTGGTTTAACAGGATATTCGCCAGTAAAATAGTGATCCGTAAGTTGAGGATACGTGCTATTTCTTTTTTCAAATCCCATAGCTCTATACATGCCATCAATTGATAAAAATTTTAAAGATTTCGCGTTTATATACTTACAAATTTCATCATTATTCTTATTTGCAGCTAAAAGTTCTTTTTTTGTGGGTGTGTCAATACCATAAAAGTCAGGAAACCTTATCTCTGGAGAAGCGATTCTAACGTGAACTTCTTTAGCGCCAGAGTCGTAAAGCATTTTAACTATTTTATGGCATGTGGTTCCTCTTACAAGAGAGTCATCTATAAGAACTATCTTTTTATTTTCTATAGTTGATTTGTTTGCATTTAATTTTAGTTTGACTCCTAAACTTCTAATTTTTTGAACTGGCTCGATAAAAGTTCTACCAACATAGTGGTTTCTTATTAAACCTAAATCAAAGTTTCTTTTTACATGTTGACTGTAACCAATAGCAGCTGCATTTCCTGAATCTGGAACTGGGACTATTAAATCAGCATCTATATCAGCTTCTTTAGCAAGCTCCTTACCAAAATTTTTTCTATATTCGTAAACGCATTTTCCATTTAAGATACTGTCTGGTCTTGAAAAATAAATATATTCAAAAACACAAGGCTTTGGTTTCTTTGAAGGAAATGGTTTAATGTTTTTTAATTCGTTATTTTCAATGTAAACAATTTCACCATTTTCAACTTCTCTTACAAATTTTGCTCCAACAATATCCAAAGCGCAAGTTTCAGAGGCAAAGATATAAGAATCTTTTAATTTTCCAATAACTAAGGGTCTTATTCCAAACGGATCTCTTACACCAATCAGAGTGTTTTGAGTCAAAAATATAAGTGCATATGCACCTTGAATTTGAAAAAGGGCATCAACAATTTTATCAATTGTTTTTCTTCTCTTTGATCTTGCAATAAGTTGAATAATAGTTTCTGTATCGGAGGTGCTATAAAAAATTGCTCCACCTTCAACTAATTTTTTTCTTAAAGTTATAGCGTTAGTTAGATTGCCATTATGCGCAACTGCTATTCCACCTGCATTAGTATCAGCAAAAAATGGCTGAATGTTCCTTAAGGTTGTGCCGCCTGTTGTGCTATATCTATTATGACCAATAGCATATTTACCAGGTAATTTTTTTAATACTTTTTCTTTGTTAAAATTATCTCCAACTAATCCAAATCTTTTTTCAGAATGATAATTTTTTCCATCATAGGAAACAATACCACATCCTTCTTGCCCTCTATGTTGTAATGCATGCAAACCTAAAGCGGTAAGTGTAGAAGCATCTACACTATTACTTATACCAAAAACTCCACATTCTTCTTTAAGTTTTGGATTAAAGTTCTTGAATTTTTTCTTTAGTATCTTTGTAATCATTTTTATCTGGGAATACCTTAATAAGATAATTACTACCAATTTCAACTTTTGAAAAGGTTTTTGAATTATTAATGTTTAATCCCCAATTATTGTAATTATACGCATAATTAATACAAGTAAATATGCAAACACAAATTATATACCCTCTTATAAAACCAAAAAAGAATCCAAAAAATGTATCGAGCTTACCAAGTCCTGATAAAGTGATTTTTTTGCTTATTTCCTTGTTAATCATTAACACTATAAAAAGAATTATTATAAAAATTCCTATACCAAGAATGACATCTAAAATATATTCATTAATATTAATTATGTCACTTACATAAGGTTTTGCTCTTGGAAATACATAAATTGTAATTACCCAAGCAAGTAACCATTTTGAGGCAGCAAGAATACTCAATACAAAACCTTTTCTAGAGCATTTAATTAAAGATAACAAAGTAATAATTATGTAAATTAAATCAAAAGCTACTATATTTTCAAAAAAATCTTTAAGGTACTCAACCATTGTTAGTTATTTTCTGATCCAAAAGGTTTTATAATTAGAATTAGCTTAGGAAGTAAGGTTAATACTGAAACCATCGCTAATAGCATTGCTATTCCTGTGAATACACCAAAATAAATGGTTGGTATAAAGTTTGAAAAAACCAATATAGAAAAACCAAAAACAATTGTAATAGATGTATTTAGTATTGCTGTGCCAACCGTAGAATGGCAAAGTTTAAGAGTTTCTTCATACCTTTTGTTTAAAGAAAATTCTTCTTTAAATCTATAGATATAATGAATGCTATTATCAACGGCAATTCCGATCGTAATTGCAGCTATAGTAATTGTCATCATATCAAGCGGTATTCCAAGCAAACCAATAATTCCTAAGATAAAAAATGCGGCAATAAAGTTAGGTACTACACCAATCAAAGACAAAGTTAAGTTTCTGAATAAAATTAGAAACATAACAAAAATACCTATCATAACAAAACCAAGCGTTAAAATTTGAGACTTAAACAAACTTTGCAATAAATTATTAAATAATATTAAAACACCAGCTAATTTAAATTCGTCTTTTTTTAAATTGAGCTTGTTTTGAAGATCATACTCAATCTTTTTAATTAATTCATTTCTTCTGAGTTCTTTTTTAGAATCAATAATTCTTAAATTAATCCGTGCTTCGTTGTCTTTTATAGATATATAAGGATCTATAATTTCTTTTTTAATAGACTCTGGCATTTTACTATATAAAATACCCATTTCTAAGGTTCCAAGCTCTTTATTGTTATTTAATTTTTTTGCTACTTGTAAAATTGATGAAAATGATAGAACTTTTCCGACACCATCTAAACTCTCAAGATAGTTATGAACTTTCTCAATTTTGTCTATTTTGTCTTTAGTAAACCAATATTTATCATTGTTTGAATTTTCATCTTCACCCCAATCATCAAAATCATCATCTTCTTTAACCTCTTTTGTTTTTGCCGGGAATTTTAATATTATTTCCAAAGGAGTAGTACCTCCAAGCTTATCATCTATTAACTTCATTCCTTTGTATATTTCAGTATTATTTTTGAAATAATTTATGAAACTATTTTCTACTTCTAATTTATTAATTCCAATAACGCTTAATATTATTATTAAAGAAGTTATAGAAAAAATAGTTTTTGAATTATTTATTGAGGTATTAGCAAAGAAATTTGTGATTACAGATTTATTTGTATCTTTAATTTCAATTTTGTCTTTAGATAAAAAGTTTAAGATTGTTGGTAACAATGTAAAAGTAACTGTAAAAGATGTAATTAAACCCAAGGTCATCATCCATCCAAAATCAATAACTGGTTTTATCTCACTCATAATTAAAGACAAAAAAGCACATATTGTTGTTAAAACTGTATAGAGAATTGGCCAAAACATTTTATTAGCTGTAATTAAAATTATATCTACATTAGCAAGCTCGGGTTTTTCTTTTCTAATTTGAATATATCTAACACTCATATGAATATTCATCGCCATTGTTAAAATTAACATTAAAGCAATAAAGTTTGACGAGATTACTGTTACTTTCCAGCCCAGCAATCCTAGTAAGCCTGTCATTATTACTACAGCAAAAAAACAACTACTGAGCGGAACAATTATCCAAAGCAATTTTCGAAAAACAAACCAAAGAGTAGCAACGATAAATAAAAAAACTCCTGTACCAAATACTACAATATCATTTTTTATAAATGACATCATATCATCAGCAATCATAGGAATTCCACCTAGGTGAATTTTTCCTATTTCATTATAATTTTGAATTAATTTTCTAATTTCTAATATATTTTTGTGATTTTTTTTCTTAGCTAATGTTTTATAATTTTCAAACTCAACATTAAACTGATCATAATTTGAAACTTTTTCTTTATTGTTTATTTTTTCTTTATATTCATTATTTTTTTTAATTAAATTTTTTAATTTTTTATCTTCTTTAATGTTAACAATTATACCGGTTGTGGTTCCATCTTCGCTAATAACAAAATTTTTAAATACAGGACTGTTTAAAATCTCATCTAAACCTCTATTTCTATCAACATTTTCATTTTTTAATGTTACAAAATTTTCTAGTTTCTCTGACAAAGGTTTATCGGAATTTTCTAACAATGGAATATCTAGCATTGTTATAACGTTATGAACCCAATCTAAATTTTGAATTTCTTTTTTTAAACTTAGTAAATTATTTATTGTGCTATCAGAAATTATGCTTTCTTTAGGAGTGAAAGTTAGTATTAAGAACTCCTTTGCGCCATATCTATCTGTAATTTCTCTTAAATATTTTAAATCTGGATCGTTTTCTATGAGCAGCGTGTCAGAAGAAGCATCTAATTTAAAATCTTTTGTATAATATCCAAAAAATAATAAACAAAATATTAACAATGTTAATATAGTTTTTGGTTTTTGGATTACGGTATTTTGATATAAACGTGCAAACATTTAACAACAAAATATATATTTTAATTTAGCTATTTTGGATATCTTTAAATTTCGTAAACATAGCTTCAAATTCTAACATCACGTTACCAGTAGGGCCATGTCTGTGCTTACCTATTATTATTTCAGCTAAATTAGAAACTTCGTTCATTTTTGCTTGCCATTCGGCATGTTCAACAGTTGCGGGTCTTGGCTCTTTTTTCTCTAAATAATAACCTTCTCTATAAACAAACATTACAACATCTGCATCTTGTTCAATAGAGCCCGAATCTCTCAAATCTGATAACTGGGGTTTATGATCATCTCTATGTTCAACTTGTCTAGATAATTGCGAGAGTGCAAGTACTGGAACAGTCAGTTCTTTTGCTATTGCTTTAAGACCTTGAGTAATTTGTGAAATTTCTTGAACCCTGTTCTCTTTATTAAAAGTTGTTCCTTTCATCAATTGAATATAATCAACAATAATCATATCCAACCCATGTAATCTTTTGATTCTTCTAGCTCTATTGCTTACAGCAGCAATACTGATAGCTGGAGTTTCATCAATATACAAAGGTAGTTCCGAAATATTTTTTGAAGTTTCAATAAATTTGTCAAACTGTTCATCAGAAATTCTTCCTCTCCTTATGTCATTTGATTTAATTCTAGATTGTTCAGCTAAAATTCTAGTAGACAATTGTTCAGAAGACATTTCTAGTGAAAAAAAAGCAATTGAGGATTTTTTTCCGCTTTCTTGTAATTTCCTTGCAGCATGAAAAGCAATATTTGTTGCAAGTGCAGTTTTACCCATCGAGGGTCTTCCAGCAATAATTACTAAATCTGATTTATGAAGACCACCTAGTCTCTCATCAAGATCAGTTAAACCAGTTGGAACTCCGACAATTCCTTCTTCATTTTTGTAAGCATTTGATGCCATTTCTATTGTAAACTTTAAAGCTTCATCAAACTTTACTAGAGAAGTACTAAAAGACCCTTTTTCAGCTAAGTCGTATAATAGTTTTTCAGAATTTTCTATTATATTTTGTCCACTAATATTTAGATCTTTTAATTTTGCAGAGTCTATGGTTCCTTCGGAGATTTTTATTAATTCCCTTCTAACAAACATGTCATAAATTATTTTTGAATATTCAATAGCTTGTCTTGAAGATGTAGAAAATTTTGTAACTTTTACTAAATAGTCAGGCACATCAAGATCATCTTTTTCATTTTCAAAATAATTTTTTAAAGTTATTGGATTTGCTAACATTCCTTTAAAAATAAGATTTTCAATTGCGCTAAAAATTTTTTGATGCATTGGGTCATGAAAATTAATACTTGAGATGATGATATTAATTTCATCAAATATTTCATTTGTAACTAAAATCGTACCAATTACCGATTGTTCCGCTTCTATATTGTTTGGAAGTTCTTCAAAATTATTTTTAACTATGTTTAACCTTTTATTAATCATATAAATAAAATTATACGAAGTCTTGATTAAGACAATAAATATTATTTGCTGGGGAAAAAATTGTATAAGTTTAATTATTGAGTATTTTCTAGCTGATCTACTTTAATATTTATTTCTGCCCGAATATCTGAATGTAAATTCACTTTAACTTTAAAGTTTCCTAATGATTTAATTTCTTTCTCAAGTTGTATCATTGAAGGATTTATTTCAAGTTTGTCTAATTCTAAAATTAATTTTGAGATTTCTGTTGGTTTTACCGATCCATACAATTCGTTATTTTCGGTACTTAATTTTTTAACTAAGTATTCCTTCTTATTAATTTTTTCATAAATAGTTTTTGCATTTTTTTTCTTTTCTTGGTCTTTTTTGTCTAGATCTTTCTTAATTTTTTCAACTTCTTTAATATTTTCCTTTGAAGCGTAAAGTGCTTTCTTTGAGGATATTAAATAATTTCTAGCAAATCCTCTTTCTACATTAATGATATCTCCAATTGATCCAATTTTTATAAGATTTTCTAATAAAATAACTTTCATTAAATTAGTGCAAGGTTTCTGGCTCTTTTAATTGACAGAGATAATTCTCTCTGTTTTTTTTGACTTACTGATGTAATTCTTGAAGGTAATATTTTTCCATTTTCTGAAACATATTTTTTTAATAATCTTATATTTTTGTAGTCAATAACAGGAGCTCCTTTTCCAGAAAGAGGACAATTTTTTTTAAATTTATATTTGTGAGGTTGGAAAACACTTAATTTAGCAAAATTACTTTGTCTGTATTTTTTATTGCTATTTCTTTTTCTTTTTACCATTGTTTTTTATTCTTTGGTTCATAATTATTTTCTTTATCAGAAAAATAGTTGGCATTTAAATCAAATTTTTTTACTCTTATTGTCATATACCTTAAAAGATTTTTATCAATTTTTTCGCTTTTTTCTAACTCAGAAATAATTTTATGTTGACCTTTTATTTTAAAATGAATGTAATTACCTTTTTTATTTTTATTAATAATATAAGACAAATTTAACAAACCCCAGTTCTCAGTTTTGACCAAATCTCCTTCTAATTTTTCAACTATCTTTGAATATTTTTCTATAAGTTGCTTTATCTGGCTAGGGCTTACATCTTGTTTTGTTATTATTGTATGTTCGTATAAATTCATTATTATTATTCTTTTCTAAAATGTGAGGATATACTATTATACTTATTTAATTACAACACAAAAAACTACTTTTAGATTATAATTTTTAATGTTTTCAGTTATCTTCCCAGGCCAAGGTTCTCAATCTGTAGGAATGGCAAAAGATTTGTATAATAAATTTAAGATAGTCAAAGAACTATTTAGTCAGGCCGATGAAATATTAAAGTTTTCTATTACTAAATTAATTTTAGATGGTCCAAAAGAAGAATTAGATCAAACCGAAAATACACAACCAGCAATGTTTTTAGTAGGTTATTCAATCTTTCAATTAATTAAAAAAGATTTTAACGTAGATTTAAATGAGGCAAATTATTTTGCTGGGCATTCTTTAGGAGAATATACTGCACTAGCTTGCGCTGAGGCTCTAAGTTTTTCGGAAACTTTAAGGCTGTTAAGAATAAGAGGCAAATCTATGCAGGAAGCTGTCCCAAAAGGAGAAGGAGGAATGGTTGCAATTCTTGGAAGCACATTTGACACAATTGAAAAAATTATTATCGAAAATAATAATAATTATAAATGTTATATCGCAAATGATAATTCAAACGGACAGCTAGTTGTAAGTGGAAAAATAAACGACTTGGATTTATTAATTAAAGATTTAAAAAAAAATAACATTAAAAGTATAAAATTATCTGTAAGTGCACCGTTTCATTGTAAACTCATGAAAAATGCAACAAAAATTATGCAAAATGAAATTCAAAAATGTGATTTTAAAAATCCAAAAAATACATTAATATCAAATGTAACAAGCCAAGAAGTTAATGATGCTTCTTTACTAAAAGAGTTATTAGTCAAACAAATAGAAAGCAGGGTTCGTTGGAGAGAGAATGTTAATTTGATGTTAGAAAAAAAAGTAAATCAATTTATAGAAATTGGGCCAGGTAAGGTTCTGTCAGGATTGGTTAAAAGAATAGATAAAAATGTTATCACGAGCTCTATTAATTCTGAAGAAGATATTAAAAAAATAAATATTAATGATCAATTTTAAGAATAAGAAAATTTTAATTACAGGTGCCTCAGGAGGAATTGGAAATGCATTAGTTAAGAAGTTTGTATCTTTGGAGGGAGATGTCTTGGCAACAGGAACTAAAACAGAAAAATTAGATGCTTTAAAAAAAAATTTTCCAAATATATATATTTTAAAATTTGACATATCTGATCACTCGAAAATAGAAGAATTTATAGAAAATGTTTCATCACAATTAACTGGTATAGATATTTTAGTTAACAATGCTGGTATAAACATGGACAACTTGTCAATAAGAATGAAATACGAAGAATGGAAAAAAGTAATTGATGTAAATTTAGGATCTACATTTTTACTTTGTAAGCATGCATTAAAGAAAATGCTAAAAAATAAGTATGGAAGAATAGTAAACATTACTTCAGTTGTTGGTCATACTGGCAATTTAGGACAAGCTAACTACGCAGCATCTAAAGCAGGTATAATTGGCATGTCAAAAAGTTTAGCAATTGAGTATGCGAAAAAAAATATTACAATTAATTGTGTTTCACCAGGTTTTATTCAATCTAAAATGACCGATAATATTGTTGAAAGTATTAAATCAGTCTTAACTTCTAGAATCCCTATGTCTAGACTAGGAACAGGAGAGGACGTGTCAAATACTGTAGCTTTTTTATCATCCGATGCCGCATCCTATATTACTGGTGAAACAGTACATGTTAATGGTGGCATGTATATGGGTTGACAAAACTGAGTATTAATTTATTAACGGATTACAACATAAAGGAACAAAATGGCAGATGATATTTCAAGCAAAGTAAAAAACATAGTTGCAGATCACTTAGGGATAGACGAAGCAAAGGTCACTGAAGAGTCTAGCTTTATAGATGATTTAGGAGCAGATAGTTTAGATACAGTAGAGTTAGTTATGGCTTTTGAGGAAGAATTTGGCTCTGAGATTTCAGACAACGAAGCCGAAAAAATACTAACTGTTGGTGATGCTATTAAATTTATTGAGAGTAAAAATAATTAGTTTTTATTGAATGTCTTCAAAAGAAGATGGTGCAATGTTTGTATTATCATCCCCTTCAGGAGCCGGCAAAACTACACTTACAAAATTACTTTCAGAAAATAATAATTATTTAATATCAGTATCACATACAACCCGAAAACCTAGAATAAACGAAGTAGAAGCAAAAGATTATTTTTTTGTAAATGAAGATCAATTTAAATCTTTAGTTAAAAACAATGAATTTTTAGAATACGCAAAAGTTTTTAATAACTTTTATGGCACAAGCAAATCTCCAGTAATTAATGGTCTAGAGAAGGGTAGGAACGTAGTTTTTGATATTGATTGGCAAGGAACTCAACAAATAAAAGAAAGAAAATTAAAATACAAATTAATAACTTTTTTTATATTACCCCCAAGCAAAAAAGTTTTATTTGAAAGACTTTCTAATCGAGACATGAAGAATAAACTTATTGTTGAAGAGAGAATGAGACAATTTAACAAAGACGTTCTCCATTGGATAGATTATGATTATGTAGTTATAAATGACAATTTAGAAAATTGTTATAATGAGGTGAATAATTTAATTAAATCTGAAATTGATAAGGTTAATAACTCTTATGATATTGGATTGATAAAAGAACATATCAATCAATTAACTAACTAAATCTTCGTATTCTTTTGTAATTTCAAAATAATTTAAAGGACTTAAATTCTGAGGTCTTAAATTTGTATCTAATTTAAGCTTTTGTACGATAATATATGGGTTTTTAAAAATTTGCTTTAAGGGATTTTTAATCATTTTTCTCCTTTGATTAAAAAAAACTTTAGTTATTTTTTCAAGATTATTTGGATTTTTTAAATTAAAATATTTTTTTTTTGGTTCAAAGCTTAACAGTGTGCTATCTACTTTAGGTTTTGGAAAAAAACAATTAGGATTTATATCAAATTCTTTTTTTACATCCATCCTCCAATTAGAAATAATTGACAATCTTCCGTAATTTTTTGAATTTGTTTTTGCTATTATTCTGTCAGCTACTTCTTTTTGAAACATTAAAATAAGTTTTTTGCATGATTCAAATTTTTTCTTGTCTGTAATCCATTTTGTTAAAATTTGTGTTGAAATATTATATGGTAAATTTCCGTATACAATAATTTTTTCTTTTGAAATTGCATTTAATTCAAAATTAAGAACATCTTTATTTATGATATTTATTTTGTTATCAAATTTTTCATATAAAAATTTTACTAAATTATAATCTTTCTCAATTACAAAAAAATTTTTTGGTTTTTTTTTTAAAATAAATTCTGTCAAATTGCCCGTACCCGGACCAATTTCAAGAATTGTGTTATTGTTTTTAATATTTCCAATTTTTACTATAGATTTTATTACATTCTTATCAGATAGAAAATTTTGTCCTAAACTTTTTTTTGGCCTAATTTTCATTTAATTTTTTTAAAAAAAACAAAGCATCTTTAAGACTTGTTGGATCAGATTTTTTTTTACCCAACATTTGATTGTTTGTACCATGATCTGGAGAAATTCTAATAAAAGGTAAGCCAAGCGTAATGTTTATTGCGTTGAAATTATATAGAGTTTTTAAAGGTGTTATGACTTGATCGTGATACATTCCAATAACAACATCGAATTTTTTTTTATTATTTTTTGTAAACAGGGTATCTGCAGGAAACGGTCCTTTAACTTTTAGATTTTTCTTTCGTGCTTGTTTAATAGCAGGTTTAATTATTTTATCTTCTTCATTATTTTTAAAATTTGATTCACAATGAGGATTTAAACCAGTGACAGCAAATTTAGGAATTTTTTTTAAATTAGTTTTATAAAATTTATTAATTGTAATTATTTTTTTTAATATTTGATTAGATGAAATTTTTTTAGAAACATCTTTTAAAGGTATATGTGTAGTAATTGGGCATACAGAGAGCAATTTATTGTAAATTAACATCACCTCACTATTTTTTTTAAAAGTTTTATAAGCTAAATACTCTGTAATTCCATTATACTTTCCATGAAAAAAATGTTTTTTAGAGATTGGTCCATTTATTAAAGCAAATCCTAATTTTTTTTTCATTATATTTATAGCAATATCAAAACATTCTTGAATATATTTTGAAGATTTATTCGTAATTTTATTGAATGGTTTTTTAAAATTTAGTTTGACATTTATTAAATTAATTTTTTTATTACTTAATTTAACATTTTTTATTTCGTTTTTTTTTATCAAATTAATTTTACAAGAATAATTCATTTTTTTCATTTGCATTTCAATAATATTCTTTGAACCAATTAATATTATTGGACGTTTATATTTTTTGTAAAAACTTGATTTAAAAACTTTATAAAAAATTTCTGAAAATATACTATACGGCTCACCAGAAACAATGATTATTGGTTTATTGTTCACTTATTGTTGAATTTTTTTTTATTTTTTTAAAGTATATTTCAGAGAATTGTTTTAGTTGAGAATTTTTTTCACTAATAATTTGTCTATTAAATTCTTCTTCAAAATTCAAATTTATCTCTTCTTTTTTTTTATCATTTAATTTTATAATTATAAATCCACCTGGGAGGGTGATAGATTTTGTAAAGTCACCAATTTTTAAATTTATTATTTCTTTTTTGATAATTTTATTTAAGTGTGATTCATTTACCCATCCTATTTTTCCTCCTAATTTGGCAGAATCAGAGATGCTATGTATATTGGCTGCATTATTAAATCCTAATTCTAAAATACTTTTTTCAATTGATTTACTTTTTTTTTGAAATTCTTCGAAATTTTCAGCGGTAAATAAAATTTCAGAAATAGAGTATATATTTTGTTCTTTACGATTTGATATATCTTTTTTTATTTTGTTTTTTATTTCTAATTCATTAAGTTCAATTCTATTTGCAAACTTTTTATAAACTAAATCATTCCAGGCAGCTTCTATACCAATTTTCTTCTCTATATCTTCAAAATTTAAATTATATTCTAATAAATAATTTTTAAATTCATTTATATTTTTCATTCCCATTTTTTTAAAAAAACCAGAGATAATTTCATCAATGAATTTATTTTTTACACTTAAATCATAATGTTTCATTAATTCTTCTTCTTTAATTTTTTCTCTTATTATTGAATTCTTAGCTAGCTTCATTACAATTTCTTCACCAACATTTTGTAGTTCTGAACTTAAAGCAAGAAGGTAACGATATTCGTTGTCAATATCAACGTTTGTTACTATCTTATTGTTAACTTTTAAAACTACATAACTTTCAATAGAATAGGCACAATAATTATAAAAAAAATTGAAAAAAATTACTAATAAAAAAAATTTTTTCATTTATTTAGAAATTATATTTTTTGTTTCATATGCGCCTAGCGGAATAATTGTTAAAGAAAAGAAAAGTTGTTCTGTAGGTTTTAAGTCGTTGTCAGTATAATATTCTTTATTGTATTCAATAGCTGCGGTTAAGCAATCATTTTTGTATTGATAAATTAAGTCATAATATTCTGTTAAATCAATTTTTTTATTTTGTCTTGTTGAAAAAGAAATTGAACTGTTTTCATTGAATTCATATGAAGTTGTATTTTGTAAATAATGTTCATCACCTATATTACCTCTTTCTTCAACATATTTAAAAGATGTAACAAAATTGTTTACTTGAAATTTAGCAGTTATGTCATGATATTTAAATTGATCTACATTGTTATCTACAGCAAAGTTATAACTAGTATTAAAGAAATTATTTGGAGCAATTTTAATATGACCCACAACATCAGAACTTTTGTTTCCTAAAGAGCTTGAAGCTGGAATATTCTCATTAATTTCATCCCTAAAAACTGTTGCCAGACTTAATTCTAAAACATTTTCTGGAAAATCACCTTCTTTTCTAGACTTTTTGTAATCTGCACCAATTGTTAAAGATTGTCCACCTTCAACTGTATTTGAAAAACCAATTCTATTTAATGAAAAAATGTTATTTATATCAATTCTTCTATCTTCATCTTTCAAATTTTTCATGTTATTTGGACTATATCTCATTGATATTTTAGGGGTTAAATGATTATTAAAATTTATACCTTCTCTAAGTAGTGGATAGGATGACTCGAAAATGAATGATGAAAGTAATTCTGCTTTTAATTTGTTTGAAACTTTTGTTGAGTTATTTCCATCAGAGTTAACATTTTTTAACAACACGTTGTAATTATTTTTAATTCCATTTTCCAAAAATTTATCTTCAGATCTATACAATAAATCATTAATTATTTGAGCTTCTAATATATTAGTATCATACATACGTTGAGAGCCCGACGAATTGAATGTCAACGTTCCATTTAATGCATCATATTTTTTTATATTTTTATTTAAATTATAATTTGGAAGAATAAATTCATATCTATCACTATTTGACGAATCTAATTTTTCATAAACCTCAACCGAAGCATTTAAATCTAAATCTTCTTTGCTTGCTGTTAAATTTATAAATGAATTTAATGTAGAAACTCCTGAACTTCCGCCAGTTCCAAAAAGTGGTGATTCTAAATCAAACAATTTTAAATAAGTATTATTTGAAGTTTTTTGAAGTTGAATTTCAAGATTACTTATATCAAAAACAGGCATATCAAGATCAATAGTTGAATTAGAGAAAAAATGAGTTCTTGCATCGTTCTTGTCGGTTTCAGAAGAATCGTGACCTTGAGTTAGACTAACATCAAAAATATGATTTATTTTTTTACTTGCTCGTCTGTATTCGGTTTGAATTGTATATTTATTATCTGAAAAAATTCTAGGTTTAAACGTTAAATCCTCTTTATCAGATATTACATTAAAATATGGGATATACGCTGAAAAACCTAATGTTTGTGATTCTCCAATTTGTGGTGTTAGAAAACCAGATTGACGACTAACTGTGGGATCGGGGTGAAAAAAATATGGGTAATATAGTACTGGCACATCATAAATTTTTAACCAAGCATTCTTATAATAAATTGTTTTTTTATTTTTATCATGTTTTGCTTCTTTTGCCTGAATTATCCAGGGTGGACATTTTTCATTCGGTCTTTTTTTACAAGTAGTAAAAACTCCTTTAGATACAGTAGTTATATTTTTGTTAGAGAAAGCTTTGTTACCTTTTAATCTTGGTTCATTTTCTTTATTGCCAAACATGCTTTTATAAAAATTCACATTAAGATCTTTGCCATGCATTTCTTTTGTTTCCATATTCACAAGTACATCTTCAAAAGAATATTCATTTTTATCATTAGATTTTAAAGTAACTTTATAACCTCTAAACAATTTTTTCTCAGATAAATATCTAAATTTTTCGGCTATGTAATAATTATTTTCTAGGTCCTCAAAAGTAGTATACTCTTCAGAAGAAAATTCCTTTTTATTTCTTAGCCAAACAACATCTTTAGAATTTATTGTATATGTGTCTTCAATAACTATTCTAGTTTTTCCTTCGGTAAAAATTTTTTCTTGATTTATTATATAAATTATTTTTTCTGCTTCAGTAAAAACATTGTTTAAATTGTCATCTACTTTTACATTTTTGTAAGCAGTGTATTTTGAATCTTGTTTATTATATTCAAGCTTATCAGCTTCAATGGTTATTTTATTTAAACTATCCACAGCTCTAGAGTTTCCTCTAGCAGTAAAAACAAACGTTGTTTTATTATAAATAAGTTCATCAGCTTTGATTGTAACTTTGTTTAACCGATCTACTCCTTGAGCATTTCCTTTGGCGGAGAGAATTTTAGTTACTTTGTTGTATTCAAATTTATCGGCAATAATTTCTGTGCTATTATCGATTATAGCTTTACCGCCTTTATAAGCCTTTAATATATTTCCATTTTCGAAAGTTTCGATTTCAGGAGTTTCAAAAATTATTTCTTCCCCAAAAACTATATTTACTGGTAACAAACAAAAAATAACAAATAAAAATGATAAAATTTTTTTATTTTTCATTTAATCTAACTAATCCAATTAGGCTAATTAACATTAAAATAATCAAAGGTAGCCATACTGACAGAATGACGGGTATTTGCCCAGTTTCACCAAGTAGACCAGAAAAATAATTAACATAATATATGACAACCGATAGAGAGATTCCCAAAATAACATTAAAAATTCTGTTTTTTTTATATTTTGAATTAAACATAATAATCCCGGATAAAAGGGTCATTATTGCTAAATAAATTGGTACAGAAAGAATTTTATTTTCATATACTTTAATTCCCACAGTCGAATATCCTAACTTATTATAATTTTTTTTTAATTTACTTAATTGCATCAAAGACATTGAAGAAAGGTTAGAAAACAAATTGTTTATTATTTCGATATCAAAATTACTATTAAAAGTAACAGATGGTAAATTATTGGTAGTATTTTTCTTAGTAATAGAAGGATTATTAATATGCCATTTCTTAGATTTAATATTTACTTTTTCACTTTCAATAATCTGTAGTAAATTAAAATTTTTATCAAACTGCACTATAGATACATTAATTAATAGATTGTTTTTTATTTTATCGGCATTTGTTATATTTATAGTTCCATTAATTTCATCTCTTATCCATAAACCATTTTCTGTTATAACGGCTAAATATTTATCATCAGATGTAAATTGATTCTTTTTTAATAAGTACTGACTTTTAAGCTTCGAAGAAAAAGTATAAAAAACAAATATTAAAAATATTCCTATTATAAAAGAAAAAAATACTATAATTCGTAAAATTTGATTATTTGTTATTCCAGTGTATTTAAAAATAGGTAACTCATCTTTGTTTATTAGTTTTATAAAAAACAACAAAGTAGAAATTAAAAAGATAAAAGGCAATGTATCAAATATAATTGAGGGAGCATTAAGTAAAGATAAAAATATCGGATAATAACCTCCAACATCATGATTTTTTAAAAAATTTATTTCTTCAAATAGATTTACTATTAGTATTAAAGAGAAAAAAACTAAAATTACTTCAACCAATGTTTTTGAAAATAAACTCAAAATATATTTTTTATAAGTATTAAAAATCATTGAGTTATTAAATTTGGTTTTTTTAATTTTATTTTTAAATATAAATAAATAGTAATTAAAAATAAAATAGGTAATGAGAATATATTAATATTTTGAATAATATTAACAGAAGAATATTTTATTGAAACTTCAGAAATAATTATTGTAATTACACCAAAAATAAATAGCCCAAATTTATATTTGAAATAATTATAATCATCCTTAGATTTAATTATAATTAAACAAGCAATCAAAGATAATGTTAGCAAATAAAGAGGCGAAACAAACCTTTTAAAGATTTCTTGAAAAGAATCATTTAAATTTTCTGGTATACAATTGTTTAATTTTTTATTAGTTGTAAAAAAATTTGAAACAAAATTATTGTTGAAATTTTTTAATCTAACGATGCATGCTAGAACATCATAGGATCCAATTTCTTGAATTTTAGGGTGAGTAGTTGTTTTGGTTGTAAATTTCGAAAGATTAACCTCAGTTCTTGAAAACTCAAAAGAGTTTATTTTATGGTTATTATTGTTAATTATTTTTCCATCAAAGAGCAACAAAATGGTTTTGATATCATATTTTATTATTTTTCCTTTTTTAGCAATAATTGTTTGATATTCATTTTCTCCAATTTTTTCTTTTAAAAAAATATTTTTTAAATCTCCATTATTATTTTTTTCTTCAACAAAAATTGTTAAATTTTTTACAGCATCTATAAATTTTTTTTCCTGTACAATTGAAGAAAAAAGATCAACATTAGATGTTCTAATATATGATCTAGCTTTATCTAAAGTCATGGGTACAATATATGTTGTTAGTAATAGTTGTAAAATTAAGTAAAAAATTGAAAATTTTAACAAAACATTTATAAACTCAATTTTTTTTATTCCTATAGACCAAAAAATAATTAGCTCATTATCATTTTCATATTTTAAAATTATATAAAATAAACTAACAAAATAAATGAAAGGAAGAATTTTGCTAAATACCTTAGGAAGACTTAGCAATGTATATAAAAAATATATATTAAATCCGTGACCATCTTCTATGACAAGATCTAAAAAATTGACAGCCTGTATAACCCATACAATTAAAGAAAAGCTTATCGATACTAGCAAAAAAAATTGAAAAACATCTTTGGCAAATTTTTTAAAAATCAATTTTTTCATTGAAATTATGCTTGATTGTAATTATATATTTTCAACTTTAAGTATATATTTTAAATACAACTAAAAGTACATATTTATAACAAATGCCTGCAAAAATAACCTATAAAAAAGGGGCTAGCGACAAGTTCATAAAAACCTTTGTTTTATTTGCCAAAGAAGGTTTCAAGGTACATGCTTTGGACAAGACATCATTATCAAATAAAGCTTCTTTTATAGGAGAAATAATTAAAAAAAATAAAGGCAAAAATAAAAATTTTTTGTCTTTTGATTTAAATTCCAATCAAAAAATAATTTTGGTCACATTAAGTAAAAAACCTACTTCCTTAGGGAACGAAAAGATTGGTGCAGAATTTTACAATTTTATAAAATTAAATTCTTTATTTAATTTAAGTTTAATTGAAAAAAATATTGTAGAAGCAAAAAAAAACAACCCAAATATTCTTGAAGAATTTTTGCACGGAATAGAACTTAAATCATATGAATTTAATAAATATAAAACTAAAAAAAAAGATCTAATTATAAATATAAATATTTTAACTAACAAAAAAACTTCAATACTAAATAAAAATAATAGATATAAAGCTTTGGTTGAGGGCACAAATTTTGCTAGAGATTTAGTATCAGAGCCACCTAATATTCTTACTCCAAAAGAATATGCTAATAGATTGGTTAAGCTAAGGAAACATGGTTTAAAAGTTACAGTTTATAACGAAAGCAAGCTAAAAAAGTTAAAAATGTTTTCATTACTTGGTGTAGGACAGGGGAGTGTGAATGAATCTTATTTGGTAACTATTGAATGGTATGGAAATAAGAAAAACAAAAGTAAACAATTATCATTTGTTGGAAAAGGAGTTTGTTTTGATACTGGCGGTATATCACTAAAGCCTGCAAAGTTTATGGAAGAGATGAAGTATGATATGGCCGGATCAGCAGTGGTCGCTGGACTATTAAAAACTTTAGCAATAAGAAAATGTAAAATTAATGCAGTTGGAGTTGTTGGTTTAGTTGAAAATATGCCAGGAGGAAATGCTCAGAGACCAGGTGATATTGTTAAATCTTTTAGTGGAAAAACTATTGAAGTGTTAAATACCGATGCTGAAGGTAGATTGGTTTTAGCAGATGCTTTAAGTTTTACTGAAAAGAAATTTAAACCTAAAAGCATAATTGACTTAGCAACACTAACCGGAGCAATTATAATTTCGTTAGGAGAAGAATATGCAGGATTATTTTCAAACAATGACGATTTGTCCACAAAAATATTTAAAGCGGGCGAAAAAGTTGGTGAAAAAGTTTGGAGATTACCATTACATGAAAATTATGATAAATTAATTAATTCTCCAGTAGCTGATGTTCAAAATATAAACTATACCGGAGGAGCAGGCTCAATTACTGCTGCACAATTTTTACAAAGATTTATTTTAAACAAAACACCTTGGGCTCATTTAGATATTGCTGGAATGGCTTTTTCAAAAAAAGCAGCAAACTTAAATCCTAGTGGAGCAACAGGGTTTGGCGTAAGACTATTAAATAAATTTGTGGAAGAAAACTATGAGTAATATTGAACAAACATTATCGATTATTAAGCCAGATGCGATTGAGAGGAACTTAGATAATGAAATAAAAAAAGAATTTATCAATAAAGGTTTTAAAATAGTTAAAGAAAAAAAAATTCAATTAGCAAAATCTGAGGCAGAGGAATTTTATAAGGCTCATGAAACAAAACCCTTTTATAATGATTTGTGTGCTTATTTATCTTCAGGACCAATTGTAGTTATGATTCTTGAAAAAGAAGATGTAGTAATGGCAAACAGGCGATTAATGGGAGTTACTAATCCAAAAAAGGCAGAAGATGGAACTCTTAGAAAAAAATTTGGTATTTCAATTGACAAAAACTCAGTTCATGGATCTGATAGTCTGGAAAACGCAAGAAATGAAATTAATTTTTTCTTCAAAGATTAACTAAAAATTTTCTTAATAGCGTTTGGATAAAGTCTATGTTCTTCTTTAAGAATTTTTCTTTTTAAGATCTTCTCAGTATCAGTTTTGTTTATTTTAACTTTTTTTTTTAATATTATTTTTCCAGAGTCCAATTTGGTTGTAACGTAATGGACAGTGCATCCTGAAAATTTTTCATTATTTTCCAAAACTCTTTTATGAGTATCTAAACCTTTATATTTTGGAAGTAAAGATGGATGTATATTAACCACTTTACTATTAAATTTTTTTAGAAAATCAATTGATAAAATTTTCATAAATCCAGCAAGACAAATAAATTTAATTTTTCTTTTGTTTAACAAACTCAAGATTTTTTTTTCAGCTTCTTTTGGTTTAATAAAATTAATTATTTTTCTTTCTATCTTTTGTTTATTTGCATACTTCAAACCTATTGCTTTTTTTTTATTAGAAATAACTAATTCTATAGAAATTGGTGAATTTTTTTTTAAAGAAAATTTAATTAAGTTTTTTAAATTTGTTCCAGTTCCAGAAATAAAAACAGCGGTTTTAATTTTATCAAGACCAATTAATTTTTTCATTTAATTTGATTTTATTTTTTCCAGATGTAATTTTTCCTATAACGTATGGCTCATATTCTTTAGTAAAAAATTTTTTTATTTTTTTTAAATTTTTTGATTGAATTATTATACAGAAACCAACACCGCAGTTGAAAGTTTTTAGCATTTCTCTGTCTTTAATTTTATTTTTTTTTAACCATTTAAATATTTTTTTTGTTCTGATCTTGCTGAGATTTATATTGGCTGTTAAGCCATTCGGTATAATTCTTTTAATATTATCAGATATTCCACCACCAGTAATGTTTGCACAGCCATTAATCATATTGTGTTTTGTGAGGTTTAAAATTTCATTCACATAGATTTGTGTAGGCTTTAATAATTCTTTCTTTAAGAATCTATTTTTTTTTAAATTAATTTTTTTTTTATTTAACACATATCTAATCAATGAGTATCCATTTGAATGAATTCCACTCGATGGAATTGCTAATATCAAGTTATTTTTTTTAATTTTTTTTTTCTGAAGAATTTTATTTTGGTCAACTACACCAACCGAGAATCCAGCTATGTCAAATTTACCTTTTTCATAAGTTCCTGGCATTTCTGCAGTTTCTCCACCAACTAATTCGCAACCTGAAATTTTACAACCTTTAACGATACCTTTTAGAATTGATTTAAGTTTTGCTAAATCAATTTTGTTAATTGATATGTAATCAAGGAAGAGAAGTGGTTTAGCTCCTTGAACTATTAAGTCATTTACACACATAGCAACAAGATCTATGCCAATAGTGTCGTATTTGTTGAAGACATTAGCTATCTCGATTTTTGTACCGACACCGTCGGTGCTGGCAACTATTTTTGGTTTCTTTATATTTTTTGGAATACTTGATATAGAGCCAAAACCACCAATATTTTTAAATCTTTTGTTTTCTTTATTTTTTTTTGAAATATTGGATATAAATTTAACAAATTTGTCAGCAGCTGCAATATTAACGCCACTTTTATTATATGTAAATTTGTGTTTATTCATTATTATTAATATTAAATATGACCTTTAAATGTAAATTTAAAAATATTAAAAAGTTTTACAAAATTTTTATTGTTTTTGTCATTTTTTTTAACACTATATTGATTTCAAAATTAAATGCTAATTCATTTAAAATAAATGAAATTGAAGTTTCTGAAGATTTTAATTTAGATTTTAATAAAAAAAAGGTCTTTGATAAAGCTTTCAAGTTAGCTTTTTTTCAATTAATTTCAACTGTAGTAGTTTCAAAAGACATAGAAATAATAGAAAAAACAAGTTTATCGACAATAAAAAGTTTAATCGATTCTTTCACTGTAAGCGACGAAAAGTTTTTTGAAAATAAATATTATGCAAAATTTAATGTTAATTTTAACAAAAAAAAAGCTTACAATTATTTTGAGTCAAAAAATATTTTTCCGTCAATACCAAAAAAATTAAACTTATTGTTTTTACCTGTACTAATTAACAGTAAAGAGAATGAATTAGTTTATTTTGGAGAAAATCCTATTTATAAAAATTGGAATAACTACAAAGAAAGTTCTCACCTTTTAAATTACATCCTCCCGGCTGAAGATATTGAAGATATGAAAATCTTTAATAACAATATCGAGTCAATTGAAGAATACAATTTTGAAAAAATTGTTAGAAAATATGATTTAGAAAATTATATAATATTAATCATTTATCAAAATCAAAAAGAAATTAATGTTTTGTCAAAGTTGCAGTTAAATAATAGTTATAAAATTTTTAATATTAGCTATAAAGATATAGATATTGGAGATGAGAAATCTATTTTAAAATTAATATCTGATTTAAAAAATTTCTATGAAGATGAATGGAAAAAATTAAATTTAATAAATACTTCGATTCAATTACCTTTAACTTTATCTTTATCATCTAAAAATTATGATAAAATTAAGTTGTTTGAAAAAACGTTAGATGATTTAGATTTAGTTTCAAGTTTTATGGTTTTATCTTTTAATAACGAAAACATTTTTTATAAAGTTATTTATAATGGATCACCCGATAAATTTTTTAATGAAATTGAAGCTTCGGGATTAAATCTTGAAAAAAATAATCAAACATGGAAAATTCAATGAAAGATTTAAATCAGCTATTATTAAAATTTGATTTAAAACAAAATTATATGAATGAAGATTTTTATGTAAATAAAAGTAATTTTTTTGCATTTAGTTTAATTGAAAAATGGCCCAAGTGGGAAAAAAATATATTAAATGTACATGGCGAAAAACATTCTGGCAAAACTCATTTGTCAAATATTTTTAAAAAAAAACACCAAGCATTTAATATGCAAGCGAAAGAATTTAACAATGAAAGTTTAAAAGAATTTAAAGTCTTTGAAAATTTAATTTTGGATGATTTTGATGAAAATATTGATGAAAAGTTAATGTATACTTTGTTTAATGTAGCAGACCAAGATAACAAATTTATTTTGATCAATTCATTAGTACCAATTAATCGGCTAGATTTTAAACTGGAGGATTTTATATCTAGAGCAAAAAATTGTATTTTTGCTAAAATTGAAAAACCCGATGATGAATTAATGTTTGCAATTTTATTAAAAAATTTTTCAGATAGACAAATCAATATTGAGAAAAAACTTATTGATTTTATTATCAAACATATTGATAGATCTTATGTAAAGATATATGAATTTGTAGATAAACTTGACGAAATCAGTTTAAAAAAAAAGAAATCTATTGATTTCAAAATTATTAAAGAAGCATTAAAGGTTTAAATTGCACAAATATAGAACACATAACTGTAACGAGTTAAACATAAAAAACAAAAACCAAAAAATCGTTCTATCAGGATGGGTTAATAAAAAACGAGATCATGGAAATCTATTATTTATTGATTTGAGAGATAATTATGGTTTAACTCAATGTGTAATTGATAAAAGTAATAAGTTTTTTAATGAACTAGAAAAAATACAATTAGAAAGCGTCATTAAGGTTGAAGCAGTTGTTGTAAAGCGTACAAAAGATACTATTAACTCAAAATTAAAAACTGGAGAGATCGAAGTTAAAATAGAATCTTTCGAAATCATTGGTCATTGTAAAGAATTACCTATGCCAGTTTTTACAGATCAAGAATACGCTGAGGAAATTAGATTAAAATATAGATTTTTAGATTTAAGAAGAAAAAAGATTCACGAAAATATTATTTTAAGATCAAAGGTTATTGAATTTATAAGATTTGAAATGACAAAATTTGGATTCTTGGAATTTCAAACTCCTATTTTAACATCTTCTAGCCCTGAAGGAGCTAGAGATTTTTTAGTTCCAAGCAGATTAAATCCAGGAAAATTTTATGCTCTTCCACAGGCCCCCCAGCAATTTAAACAACTAATTATGGTCGCTGGTTTTGATAAATATTTTCAAATTGCTCCTTGTTTTAGAGATGAAGACGCTCGTGCAGATAGAAGTCCCGGAGAATTTTATCAATTAGACTTAGAAATGTCTTTTGTAGAACAAGAAGATGTTTTTGAAGTTGTGGAAAAATTAATGGTTAATCTTTTTAAAAAATTTTCAAATAAAAAGTTAAAATATCAAAAATTTCCAAAGATAAAATATGATGAAGCAATGTTAAAATATGGAACCGACAAACCTGATTTAAGAAATCCATTAATAGCATTCGATATTACAGAAATTTTTGTTAGAGATGATGTTGAGTTTAAAATTTTTAAAAAGTTAGTTAAATCAGGATCTTTTGTAAGAGCAATAGTTACAAAAAACACTAAAGATAAACCAAGAAGATTTTTTGATGGTATTGACAAATGGGCAAAAGAAGAAGGTGCATCAGGTCTTGCATATTTTACATTTGAAAAAAGCAGCAATATTACTGCCAAAGGACCAGTAGGCAAATTATTTTCAGAGGAATCATTAAAAGAAATTATGAAAATAACTTCAGCTGAAGTTGGTGATAGCATTTTTCTTGCCTGTGGAAAAATTAATGATTTAGAAAAAATCACTTCTTTAGCAAGAGACAAGATTGCCAATGAATTAGGTATAATTAATGAAAATGAATTCGCTTTTTGCTGGATAGTTGATTATCCAATGTTTGAAAAAGACGAGATAACAAAAAAAATTAAGTTTAGCCACAATCCTTTTTCAATGCCCCAAGGAGATATAAAAAAAATAGATTTTAACAATCCCTTAAATATTAAGGCTTATCAATATGATATTGTCTGCAATGGAGTTGAGCTATCTTCTGGAGCTATTAGAAATCACATACCAGAACTTATGTATAAATTATTTTCCGCTGCTGGTTATGATAAAAAACAAGTTGATGAAAATTTTAGTGGAATAATTAATGCTTTAAGTTACGGAGCACCACCACATGGAGGTATAGCTCCAGGAATTGACAGAATTGTTATGTTGTTGGCAGATGAAAAGAATATTAGAGAAGTAATTATGTTTCCAATGAACCAAAATGCGCAGGATTTAATGATGAAAGCACCATCAGAGGCAAGTCCTGAGCAACTAAAAGAACTAAATTTATCTATAAATAAAAAGAAATAATGTTATTTCTTCCCTTTTAGGTTAATTTTAATATCTGAAAGATCCACTAATTTTTTTTTATAATTACTTCTTACAAAACCTTTGCTTGTAATGTCTTTAACTATTTTTAAAAACGTGCTTTGTCCATCAAACTCTTCTTCTTTTAGCTCTTTACCAGCAATCGAAGGTGTATGAGCCAAATCTTCTCTGTTTAAGTACGATATTGCAAGTTCTCTAAATATATAATCTAAAATTGAAGAAGCACTTAAGATACGATCATTACCATTAACTTTGCCAGAAGGTTCAAATTTTGTATCAACATATGCATTTACAAACTCATCAAGTGGAACTCCATATTGAAGACCCAGAGATATTGCTATAGCAAAATTATTCATTAATGCCTTAACCAATTCACCTTCTTTGCTTGTATCAATAAAAATTTCTCCTATCTTGCCATCCTCATACTCACCAGTGTGCAAGTAGACCTTATGATTTCCAATGGATGCTTTTTGGATATATCCTTTTCTTCTATCAGGCATGCTGAAACGTTTTCCAATACTTTCGTTTAATTTTTTTATTAATTTTTGATTATTATCAGCAGGGACAACTTTGGGGTTAGGAGATTCACTTATAATTTCATTATTATTTGGCAATTTGTTTTCTATATTGTCTAAATTATTACTTAAATTTTTTGTTTTTCTATTATCAAGTTTTATATCCAAAATTTCAAATTTGCCGTCATCTCTTTTTTCAAGATTTGATAGTTCTTTTTCATTAATAGCATCCAAATAATGGGTAATTTTAAAGCTACATGAATAATATGTTTCTACTAAGTATTTTGCCATTGTTGCTTCTTAATAAATTTTTGAGTCTTAAGATAATTAATACATATATATATATATACATTTAATGAGTTTAGTCTAATTTATTTTTTACAATTTAAAATTGAAAAAAATTATAAAAAAACATGTTGACATTTTTTAAACAACTATTTGTTTGGTGGAATCAGCAAACACTTGGTACAAGAATTCAAACAATTCTTTTTGGAAAATTTGTTGGAAAAGATTCTTTTGGAAACAAATATTACAAAAATAAAAATGACAAAAGATGGGTAATTTATAACGGCGAAATTGATGCCACAAAAATTCCTGATGATTGGTATTCATGGATGCACCATACAAAAAATAAAATTGAAAATTTACATCAGTTAAAAAAATATGAGTGGCAAAAACAACACTTATTTAATCAAACAGGAACAGATAAATCTTACCATCCAAACAAAAAAAATAATGAAATTGGCAAAAAATATAAGTCTTGGAAAGAATAATTTTTTATTAATATTGCTAAGCTTTTGTGTATTTTTTTCGATTGCAAAATCTGAGGTAAATACAAAAACTCAAAATGAAGAAAAATTTGTTGAAATAAAAATATTAGATAAAGTAAGTTCAAAAAACAGCAAATTAGAAATCCTAGTAGGCAAAGAAGTAAAGTTTAAAAATTTACTAATTAAAGCTTTAAAGTGTAAAAATTCAGAATTTGATGACAACCCTGAAGTAACAGCTTATTTGCAAGTGAAGGATATAACCAACAAAAGTAATGATGAGGTATTTGTGTTTAATGGTTGGACCTTCTCATCAAGTCCATCAGTTAGACCTTTTGATCATCCAGTTTATGATATTTGGTTAACTAAATGTTATTAAACATTAAATAATTTTTTCATTATCTAGCCAATTTACATTAAAATTTGAATCTATGAATTTTTTATGAGATAATAATTTCTTATGCATTTCAATTGTTGTTGTTATTCCTTCAATCACGAACTCATCTAACGAACGTAGCATTCTTTGAATTGCTTCGGTTCTATTTCTTCCATGACAAATTAATTTGCAAATCATGCTATCGTAATATGGAGTTACTGTATAACCTTGATAGATCGAGCCATCAACTCTGGTTCTAAAACCCGATGGTTGATGACATATACCAATATTTCCAGGAGAAGGTTGAAAGTTTTTACTTGGATCTTCAGCGTTGATTCTACATTCAATAGCGTGACCCCTTGGTTTTATATCTTCCTGTGCCAATGCAGTATTGCCAGAGTTTGCAATAGATATTTGTTCTTTTATAATATCTATTCCTGTTACAACTTCTGTTACTGGATGTTCTACTTGTACTCTTGTGTTCATTTCTAGAAAAAAGAATTTTCCATCTTCATAAATAAATTCTACAGTTCCGGCACCTTCGTAGCCGATTTTGCTTACCATATTTACAGTCTTTTCAAATAGGTCTTTTCTTATTTCATTAGTTAAAATTGGACTGGGCGTTTCTTCAATAAGTTTTTGATGTCTTCTTTGAACAGAGCAATCTCTTTCGTGCAAGTGAATAGTTCGATTTTTTCCAGATAAGATTTGGACTTCAATATGTCTTGGATTTTGAAAAAATTTTTCTATATAAAGTTCATCGTTTCCAAAATATTTCATTGCCTCAGTTTTTACAGAAGAAAAAGATAGATCCAAATCTTTTTCGTCATAAACAATTTTCATTCCTTTGCCGCCACCACCTCCCGCAGCTTTTATAAGAACTGGAAAACCTATTTTTTTAGATATTTCTTTTGCTTGTTTTGAGTTTGATACTCCGCCTTCAGATCCTTCTATAACTGGTAAACCATATTTTTTTGCAATTTTTTTGGCTTCAATTTTGTCACCCATCATTTTTACTAATTTTGAAGAAGGTCCAATAAATTTTATTTTATTCTCCTCAAGTATTTTTGCAAAGTTTGCATTTTCTGATAAAAAACCATAACCAGGATGAACAGCTTCAGCGTTAGTTAGCTCAATTGCTGACATTATAGCTGGTATATTTAAATAACTGCTTGCTGGTTGATGCGAACCAATACAAACACTCTCATCAGCTAACCTTACATGCATGCTTTCTTTATCAACATTAGAGTGAACGGCAACTGTTCGAATACCCCGTTCTTTGCAAGCTCTAATTATTCTAACTGCAATTTCACCTCGGTTGGCGATCAATATTTTTTTAAACATTATTCAAGAACAATGAGGACCTGATCGTATTCAATTGGTTGACCATCCTCAACACATACTTTTTTAACTATTCCCTCTAACGAGGAAGGAACATGATTCATTGTTTTCATTGCTTCTACAATTATTACGGTTTCGCCTTTTTTTATTTTTTTTCCAACAGAAACAAAAGGTTTAGCTCCTGGCTCAGGAGCAAGATACGCTGTTCCAACTATAGGACTTTTTATAACTGCTTTTGAGTTTTCAATTTCTTCTTCATCTTGACTATCGTTATCAATAATATTTTTGTCTTTTAAAGATTTCTTTAATTCTTCTAAGGTCTCAAATAATTTTTTGATTATTTTTTTATCAATTTCCATTTTTCAGCAATTCTTGCATTGCATTTATGGCCAAAATATAACCATTAGTTCCTAATCCACAAATTATTCCAGTCACAGCACTACTTATCATAGATTTATGCCTAAATTCTTCTCTTTTATAGATATTTGATATGTGGAGTTCAATACTAGGCTTTTTAAAAATAACTAATGCATCACGAATGGCAACTGAAGTATGAGTAAATCCAGCTGCATTAATTATCAAACCATCATATTTTTTTCTTGCATCCTGTATTAGTGTTACAATTTCACCTTCAATATTAGATTGAGCAAAATCAACTTGGATTCCTAAGTCTTTGGAATATTTTAGACAATTATTTTTTAAATCTTCATATTTGATAGACCCATATTGTGATTGTTCTCTTTCTCCTAATAGATTAAGATTTGGACCATTAATAACAATAATATTATTTTTCATTTAACCCTTATATATTATGAAAAAAATAAATAAAATAAAAATAAAACTAAACGGAAAATATATTAAAATACAAGATAGAATTACTTTGTTTAATTTAACAAAAAAATTCAAAGTTCCAATAAACAAGGTAGCTATTGAATTAAATCAGACAATAGTAAACAAAAAGTCATTAGGTAAGATTAAAGTAAAAAAAAATGATAAAATTGAAATAGTCCATTTTATTGGTGGAGGTTAATGACAAAAGTAGACAACTTAATAATTGCAAAAAAAAAATTTACATCACGTTTAATAGTAGGAACTGGCAAATACAAAAGCATGTCGCAATGTGCAAAGGCAGTAAAATTATCTGGAGCAGAAATAGTTACAGTAGCGGTAAGAAGAGTGAATATAGTCGATAAAAAAAAACCATTATTAATGGATTATATTGATCCAAAAAAAATAACTTATTTACCAAATACAGCAGGATGTTTTAATTCCGATGAAGCTCTTAGGACATTGAGGTTGGCAAGAGAAATAGGAGGATGGAATTTGGTAAAATTGGAAGTTTTAGGAGATAAAAAAACACTTTTTCCAGATATGATAGAAACTTTAAAATCAACTGAAGTTTTAGCAAAAGAAGGTTTTAAAGTTATGGTTTATTGCAATGATGATCCATTGATGGCCAAAAGATTAGAAAATTGTGGAGCTTGTGCCATTATGCCATTAGCTGCGCCAATAGGATCAGGACTTGGAATTCAAAATGAAACAAATATTCAAATAATAAGAAGTCGAACAAATTTACCGCTAATTATTGATGCTGGTCTTGGTCAAGCTTCAGATGCAACAGTGGCAATGGAATTAGGTTGTGATGGCGTTTTAGTAAACACTGCAATAGCTAAAGCTAAAGATCCGTTTAAAATGGCAATAGCAATGAGGTTTGCCGTATTTGCTGGCAGAAAATCTTATTTGTCAGGCAGAATCAGTAAATCTATATATGGCAGGGAATCTTCTCCTGAAAAAGGTATAATTTAATTATTTTTTTTATAATATTTTTTTTTGTGAAATTTTTTCTTTTTATATTTATTGTTTTTATTAATTATTTTTATATTTTTAATATTATCTTTTGATATTTCTATTTTTTGTAATGTTGTTAAAGATTCAATTTTTTCAATAATTTTTTTTGATTTATTTTGAAATTCAATAATATAATCTGTAACCATTAAAGAATTATCAACAGTAATTTCAATTTTTATTTTATTTTTTTTTTCAAAATATTTTATATCTTCTGCAAAGTTTTCTTTTATAAAGTTGCTAATTTTGTCGCAGATCTTTATTTTAACAATCTTTGATTTATTAGTTATTGATTTTAACTCAACAGTTTTTAATAATTTTAAAGCAAAAGATTCACTTGTTAAGGTTATGTCCCATTTTACTGCGCTTTCTCTTAATCTTTGTCTCGACATTTCAAGTAGTCCAAAGCTACTAATTCTGCCAATTTGAATTCTTGCTCGATCAGATCTACATTTTTCCTTTAATTTTCTTTCAATTAATCTTCGGTTTCCAAAATTATGCATGTCAATAAAGTCGATAATTATTAGTCCAGATAAATCTCTGATTTTTATTTGTCTTGATATTTCCTCAGTAGCTTCCAAATTAGTATTGAATGCAGTACTTTCAATATTTTTTTGCTTAATTGATTTTCCAGAGTTTACATCGATCGAAACTAAGGCCTCTGTGGGATTTATTACCAAATATCCTCCTGAAGCAAGCTTAACTTTTGTTTCAAAAATTTCGTTTAACTTGTTTTCTATATTTTCTTTTACAAATAGTGGAATTTTGTCTCGATATTTTTTTACTCTTTTAGCATATTTTGGCATCAATAGTTTCATAAAATTTTTAGCTTTTTGATATCCTTCGTTTCCTTCAACTATAATATTTTTTGTATCTTCATCACACATATCCCTCAAAGTTCTTTTTATGATTTCACTTTCATGATGAACCAAAGATGGAGCCATAGAATTTATTGCGGTTTCTTTAATTGAATTCCAAATTTTTAATAAATTTTGAAGGTCATGATTAATTTCATTTTTAGTTTTGTTTGAACCTGCGGTTCTAACAATAATTCCCATTTCTGTAGGAATTTCAATTTGATTTAAAATGCTTCTAATTTTTTTTCTATCAGAAGGGTTAAAAATTTTTCTTGATATTCCACCGCCCTTTGATGTATTTGGCATAAGGACAATATATTTGCCAGCTATTGAAATGAAAGTGCTTAATGTGGCTCCCTTTAAACCCCTTTCGTCTTTCAATACCTGTACAAGTAAAACTTGATTAGGTTTAATAACTTCTTGAATTTTATATCTTTTATGTGGATATTTTTTTTCAACATTTATATTTTCGCCGTTTTCATAATTTTCTATTTTTTTTTCTACAGGATCTTCTGCAGCTAAATTACCTTCGCTTAGATTTTTTTCTTCTAGTTGTTCGCTTTCCTTTAATAATTTTTCTCTTGCTAGTTCCTCTTCTTGTTTAATTTTTTCAAGGTCACTTTGCGGTATTTGATAGTAATCGGATTGAATATCGTTGAAAGATAAAAAACCATGTCTTTCTTTACCGAAATCAACAAAAGCGGATTGTAAAGAAGGCTCTACACGACTTACTTTTCCTAAATAAATATTATTTTTTATTAGATTATTTTTTACGCTCTCGTATTCATAATCTTCAATGCAGCCGTTTGATTTGAGCACAACTCTAGTTTCACTAGGATGCGAAGCATCAATATATAAATTTTTTTCCATGTTTTTTTGATCTTTATTTTCATTTAATAAATTCTGTTAAATTTGTTGCCTTAACTTTAACAAATTCATAAGTTAAATAAAACCAAAATGAACAAATTACTTAAAAAATTAATTTTATTAACTTTAGCTGGGGTTTTAATAATGTTTGTAATATTAATTGCTATTTTATGGGCTTTTTCAAACAAATTACCAGATTACAAATTTTTAAAAAATTACAAACCCCCAGTTTCAAGCAAAGTTTACTCTGGTGAAGGTCAACTAGTTAGTGATTTTTCTAAAGAAAAAAGGATTTTTGTTCCATATAATGCGATTCCCACAAAGGTGATCAATTCGTTTCTATCTGCAGAAGATAAAAATTTTTTTTCACACCCTGGAGTTGATGCAAAAGGCGTTGTGAGGGCAACTATAAATAATATTTCAAACATTATTTATTCAAAAAGACTGGAAGGAGCTTCAACAATTACCCAGCAAGTTGCAAAAAACTTTTTATTAAGCAATGAAGTTAGTTTGAATAGAAAAATTAAAGAAGCTATTTTGGCCTTTAGGATAGAAAGAGCTCTTTCAAAAAAAAGAATTTTGGAGCTTTATTTAAATCAAATTTATTTAGGTCAAGGTGCATATGGAATAGCTTCGGCAAGTTTAGAATATTTTAATAAACCGATAAGTGAATTAAATTATGCCGAATCAGCATTATTAGCAGCACTACCTAAAGCTCCTAGCAAATATAATCCATATAACAATGAAGAACTTGCAATATATAGAAGAAATTTAGTATTAAAAAATTTATTAGATAATAATTATTTAAAAAAAGAAGAGTATGAGAAGTTCATCAATAATAAGATTGAATTAAAGAAAAGAAAAGAAATCTTCCTAGAGGATACAAGATATTATGTTGAAGATATAAGAAAATATGTGGTAAATAAATTTGGTTTTGAAAAAGTTTATAAACAGGGTCTTAACATCAAAACACCATTAAATTTAGAATTGCAAAACATAGCTACTTTGTCATTGAGAAAGGGTTTAGAAAGTTATGATAAGAGAAAAGGCTGGAGAGGCTCATTAACTAATAAAAAGAATTTAGATAATTGGAAGAAAGATCTAGAAATATTTAAATTAGAAAAATCAATTGGTTGGCAACTAGCAATTGTTAAAAAAATAAATAAATTTGATACACTTATTAAAACCATTAACGATTTAGATGGTGCAATTGATTATGAAAGCATTTCTTGGACAAAAAAAGAATTTGATGAATTATTTAAGGTGGGCGATGTAATTTATGTTAAAAAAATTAAAGATAATAAATACGAATTAAAACAACTACCAAAAGTTAATGGTGGTATAGTTGTGATGGATCCATTTACTGGTAGAGTTTATGCAATATCAGGAGGTTTTAGTTTTAAAAAAAGTGAATTTAATAGAGCTTCACAGGCATTACGACAACCGGGTTCAGCTTTCAAACCATTCATTTATGCTTTGGCTTTAGAAAATAACTTTTCTCCAAACACTTTAATATTAGATGCTCCATTAGTATTAGAGCAAGGATCAGATTTAAAAATGTGGAAGCCAGAAAATTATGGAATGAAATTTTTTGGACCTTCTACTCTTAGAATGGGCTTAGAAAAATCAAGAAACTTGATGACAGTAAGAATTGCCCAAGAAATTGGAGTTAATAAAATAGTTAACTTTACTAAACAGCTAGGCATATATAATGATCCACAAGAGCTTTTATCTATTTCACTTGGTTCAGCAGAAACAACCTTATTAAAGTTAACTTCTGCATACTGTTCATTTGTTAATGGTGGAAAAAAAATAAACCCTATTCTAATAGATAGGATACAAGATTCAGAAGGAGTAACATTTTTTAATACAGAAACAAGATCTTGCGATAATTGTGACCAAATATCTTATTACAGCAAATTCATTCCTAAGATTTCTGACAATTTTGATCAAGTTATTTCACCCCAGTCAGCTTATCAGGTAACCTCTATGCTCGAAGGTGTAATTAAACGTGGAACTGGAAAGCGTTTAAGAGATCTTAATTTAGATATAGCTGGGAAAACTGGTACAACAAATAAAAATACCGATACTTGGTTCATAGGATTTACCTCAAAACTTGTTATAGGCGTATATGTTGGCATGGACAAGCCAGAGTCTTTAGGACGTTATGAAACAGGAGCAACAACAGCTATGCCTATTTTCAAAGATTTTGTTAAGAAAGCTATTAAAAAAAAAGACGCCAGACCATTTAAAGTTCCTTCAGATATTTCTATGGTGGTAATTGAATATGTAACTGGCAAAAAAGCTAACTTTGGATCTAAAGAGACAATTATAGAGGTTTTTAAAAAAGAAAAAATTGATAACGATTCTTTATTATTTGGAAATATTAATGATAGATTAAATAATAACAATATATTAAAGTTCTACTAATGGATAGCGATTTTATAAATATTAAATTAGAAATAGAAAAAATTAACTCAAGGATTAAGGAGTATCTTTGAAAAAAATAATATTTATTCAAAATTAGAAAAAAATAACTCAAAAATGCTCGAAGCCAGTTTCTGGCAAGACCAAAACAAAGCTCAGAAAGTAATTAAAGAAAAAAAATTTCAAGAAGATATAATTAACTCATACAATTCTTCCGTTAAACAATGTAAAGAAATTTTAGACTTGTTTAATTTAGCAGTTGAGGAAAATAACACTTCATTAATTAACGATTCATTAAAAAGTATAGAAGAATTAAGATTTAAAACAAAAAAAAATGAGACAAAATGTTTTTTATCAAATGAAACTGACAGTCTAGATAGTTATATAGAAATTCATGCAGGAGCAGGAGGCACTGAAAGTCAAGATTGGGCAGAAATGTTAAGAAGAATGTATATGAAATGGTCTGCAAATAAGGAATTTAAATTTCAGATAATTAGTGAACATAAAGGAGATGAAGCTGGCTTAAAATCTTCAACTATAAAAATTGAAGGAGAGTATGTTTTTGGGTTTTTAAAATCCGAGTCAGGAATACATAGATTAGTTAGAATTTCCCCATTTGATTCAGGAGCAAGAAGACACACTAGCTTTGCAAGTGTGTGGGTTTATCCTGTTGTGGATGAAAATATTGACATTGAAATTGTGGAAAAAGATTTAAGAATTGATACTTATCGGTCAAGCGGTGCTGGAGGTCAACATGTTAATACTACGGACAGTGCTGTTAGAATTACACACATTCCAACAAAAATAGTTGTTCAATGCCAAAACGAAAGATCACAACACAAAAATAAAGCAACATGCATGAATATGCTTAAAGCAAGACTATACAATTTTGCATTCAAAAAGAAAGCAGACCAAACAAAAAATATAGAAGATGCTAAATCAGACATTGGATGGGGTCATCAAATTAGATCTTATATTTTACATCCTTACAGATTAGTAAAAGATAACAGAACTAATTACGAAAGTTCAAATCCAGACAAAGTATTGGATGGTGAAATTGACGAATTTTTAGAAAGTTCTTTATATAAAAATTAATGATTAAAAGATTATTCAAGTTTGTAATTTATTTAATTGTATTATTATTAATCTTAGTTTTTTATTTAAGTTACTTTGGAATTGAGACCAATAAATTTAATAACCTTATAGAAGAAAGAGTATCAAAAACTGATCCAAATTTAAGAATTGAATTAAAGAAAGTTAAAATATTTCTTAATATAAAAAATTTTTCTGTAAATGTAAGTACATTTGACCCAATTTTGTATGTAGGCAATAACTTAATAAACTTAAAAAAACTAAGCACAAATTTATCAATTAATTCATATTTAAAAGATAATTTTGTTATCGAAAGTGTTAGGCTATCAACTCCTAAAATAGAAATTAAGAATTTAATTAAATCGATAAGGCTATATCGAAACAATGTACAATTATTTATTTTAGAAAAAATAGTCAAAGAAGGTTCAGTTAAAATAAATATTGATTCTGAATTTGATCAAAATGGAAAAATAAAAGATAATTTTATATTAGAAGGATTATTAGAAAACACTAATTTGAAATTACTTAACAAAGATGAAATTAAAAATATAAATTTCACTTTCCAGGCAACAAAAGATCAATATTTATTTGAAGAAATTAAGTTAAAATTCAAAGAATTAAATTTAAAATCTAAAAAAATTTCATTATCAAATAAAAAGGGTAATTTTTTTGTAGAAGGACAATTTGAAAATTCTAAACAAAAAATTAATTCGGACTTTTTATTTTTATTATTTAAAAATTTAGGTATTGAAAAATTAAATATCAAAGAACTTGTATTTGGTTCAAAAAATTTAATTTCATTTAAAATGAATAAAAAATTTGAGTTTTCAAATTTAAAAGTTAATTCAGAAATCAATTTAGAAGAATTAAATTTTAAACCAAACCAAAAAAATTATTATAAATTTGATAGTCCAATTAAAATAAAAAATAATATATTGAATATAAATTATAATAAAAACGAATGGTCTGTTTCAGGCGAAGGTAAATATTCAATAGACGAAAAATTCGATAATATTAAATATTCTATATCAAGCACTAATAAAATATTTAAATTTAAAAATAGTATTGGTCTTAATAATGCCGCAATAAAAATAAAATTATTAAATTATAAAAAAAACAAAGATCAAGAAGCAAAATTAAATTTTGAAGGTGAATATAAAAAAAATAACTTTTTAAAATTTAATAATATCACCTACACTGAAAATGAAAATTTTTTAAAATTAACAAAAATATTATTAGATAAGAATTTTAAGCTAGTTAAATTAAACAAATTAAATTTGAATTTTATCAATGCTAATAATAAAGAAAATAATATTTTTTTAAGTAAATCAAATAATGATTATAAATTAGAAAGTGATAACTTTGATAGCTCTATTTTTTTAGACAATCTTTTAAATAATAGTGATGATTTTAAATTTTCTAAAGTTTTTCAAAACTTGAATAGTAATATATCTGTAGATTTTAAAAAAACATTTTTAGATGAAAACACATATATAAATAATCTTGCAGGTAATATTAAATTTAAAAAAAATAAGATTACAAAAGTTTCTTTAAATTCTAAGTTTTTTGATAACAAAGAATTAAATTTTTCAGTTCGCACAAATGATAATGGTGAAAAGATAACTACTCTTTATTCTGGTAATGCGACTCCTTTAGTAAAAAAATATAAGTTTATTAAAGGTTTTTCTGATGGAAATCTTGATTTTTACTCCATTAAAAAAAACAATATATCAAAATCTCAATTAAGAATTTATGATTTTAAATTAAAAGAAGTTCCAGTACTTACCAAAATTCTTACCTTGGCATCTCTTCAGGGTATCGCGGATATGGTTACCGGCGAAGGAATAAGATTTAATGAATTTGAAATGAATTTTACTAACAAAGGCACTCTTATGACGATTGAAGAAATTTATGCAATTGGTCCTGCTATTTCAATATTAATGAGTGGATATATTGAAAGTAAAAAATTGGTAAGTCTAAGAGGAACACTAGTGCCTGCCACAACATTAAATAAAGTCATTGGATCTTTACCGCTAATTGGGAATATTCTGGTTGGGAAAAAAACCGGAGAAGGTGTTTTTGGAGTTAGCTTTAAAATAAAAGGCCCCCCAAAAGACCTCAAAACAACCGTTAATCCAATTAAAACTTTAACCCCTAGATTTATAACAAGAATTTTAGAAAAAATTAAAAAGCAAAAGTAAATTATTTTTTTAGTGTAGTTATATGACCCATTTTTCTTTTCGGTTTAATTTCTTTTTTTAAGTAATCGAAGAAAAATTCATTTTCAGTAAATTTCCTTTCTCGGTAAATCAGAATATCATTTCCAATCAAATTTATCATTTTAGCATTAAATAGTTTTTTTGTTTCCTTTTTTTCTAAACTACAAACAGCTCTAATATGATTTTCAAATTGACTGATGTTATGTGAGTTTATTGTTAAGTGTCCAGAATTATGAACTCTAGGAGCAATTTCATTTACATATAAATTATTTTTTTTGTCTATAAAATATTCAACACATAGAGTTCCTATATAATCAAGTTCTTCTGCAATAAATTTTGCCCAGTCTTTCGATTTTTCTAATATTTCATCATTTATTTCTGCTGGAATTTTAGAATTCTTTAGTGTTTGATTTTCATGAACATTCTCGATTGGTTCATATATTTCATATTTTTGATGTCCAAATCTAGTAACTATAACTGAAATTTCTTTTTTTAAATTAATAAATTTCTCTATAATATAATCTTGATTGTAATCCAGATTAATCTCTTCAAGTTCTTTTATTGAATTTATTTTGTACTGGCCTTTCCCATCATATCCAAAAGTGCAAGTTTTAACAATACCGGGTATAAAACTTATCTTAGATTTCAATTCTTTATCATTTTTAACAGAATCATATAAAGTTGTTCTAAAATTACATTTATTTATAAAATCTTTTTCATAAAGCCTGTGCTGTACAATTTTATTGATACTAGGTTTAGGTAAAACTTTTTTTACTTGGTTAATTTTAATTAAAGTTTCAAAAGGAATATTTTCAAATTCAAAAGTAACTGTATCTACTTTTTCAATAAACTCATTAATTTTTTTTTCATCATCATATTTTCCACAAACAAAACCGTCTGAAAATTTTTGCGCAGGTGCATCCTGGTCTTCGCAAAATATTACTGTTTTTATATTTATTTTTTTAGCAGCACTTGCCAACATGCTACCCAATTGTCCTCCACCAATTATACCAAGAGTGAGTTTAACCATCTTACTTAGGTTTTTTTTTAACAGATCTTGTTTGTTTATTTCTCCAAAGATTTAAATTTTTTCTAGATTTTGGATCAGCTACAGAAATTATAGATGCAGCAAACAAACCTGCATTTATTGCACCATCTTTCCCTATAGCAACGGTACCTACTGGGATTCCTTTCGGCATTTGAACTATTGATAAAAGGCTATCTAAACCTTTTAATTTTTTACTTTCTATAGGAACTCCAATCACTGGTATTCTTGTTAGTGCTGCGATCATCCCAGGAAGATGCGCTGATCCACCAGCACCAGCGATAATCACAGAGATATTATTTTTCTCTGCTGTTTTTGCAAATTTGTACATTCTGTCTGGAGTACGATGTGCAGAAACTATCTTTATTTCGTACTTTATTTTTAATATTTTTAGCACTTTTTGGCAGTGTTGCATTGTGGTGTAATCGGACTGACTACCCATTATAATTGCAACTTTGTGATCTTTTTTCTTACTCGACATTTGTATCTTTTAATATCAAAAAATTAGTTACTAATATATATCTAATCTTATGAAATACAGAATTGATAATCTTCAATATTGTAATTGGTCAAGAGATATATTTCAAATAAATAGAGAAGCCAATCTGGATGCGATTCATGTAACTGTAGTTTATCATGAAGATTATGAAGAATTTATTCAAAGAACCAAAGAATGGGAGAAATTTTTTAATGAAAATTCTGATCTAATTTTTTTAGGTAAAAGTTTTAAAGATATAGAAAAAGCAAATTCAGAAAAAAAAACAGCCATTTTTTTTGGCTTTCAAAATTGTTCTCCAATAGAAGACAACATAGCTTTAGTAGAAAAAGTCCATGAGCATGGATGTAGATTTATGCAACTTACTTATAACAATCAGTCTTTATTAGCCACTGGTTGCTACGAAAAAAATGATAGCGGTGTTACGAACTTTGGTAGAGAAGCGATTAAAGAAATGAACAGGGTAGGCATAGTAATAGATATGTCTCATTCTGCAGAGAAAAGTACACTTGATGCAATTGAAATAAGCGAAAAACCAATAGCAATCACTCATGCAAACCCATCTTTTTGGTATAAAGCAATAAGAAATAAATCAAACGATTTGTTAAAAGCTCTAGCAAACAGTGGTGGAATGTTAGGCTTGTCTTTGTATCCGCATCATTTAAAGGATGGATCTAATTGCACTTTAGAAAATTTTTGCGAAATGACAGCAAAAACTGTAGAAATTATGGGAGTAAAAAACATTGGTATAGGCTCAGATTTGTGCATCAATCATCCAGATAGTGTTGTTGAATGGATGAGAAATGGAACATGGGCTAAAACTAAAAATTATGGAGAAGGTTTAAAAAATAAACCAGGATTTCCAAAACAACCAAATTGGTTTTTAGATGCAAGAGGATTTAATAATTTAGAAATAGGTTTAAAAAAAATTGGTTTTAATGAAGATGAGACAAGCGGAATTCTAGGAAATAATTGGTACAACTTCTATAAAGGAATAAATTAATGGAAATAGAATTGAGAAATCCAAATATTATAATGAAGCTATCAAGACTGGGATCTTTCCATCAATCCAAACTTTCTTTTTTGAGAAGTTTTTTAAAAGAATTTAAGAATTGGGAATATAAGAGAGATTTATTTGAGTTAAGTGAATCTGGTTATGGAACTGCAGTTTATTCATTAAAAAAAGATTCAAGAGTTTATTCATTAATTTGTTTTGCTAACGAGCTTAAAAAAAATGAAAGATCAGACAGAGTTATTGCAACCAAATGGGATGCAGCTTTTACATTGTATGACGGTGTACCTACAAAACAAGACATTGAAAGATTAAGAATGGAAGTGCCACAACAGGAGATCGGCAGATTATCTTATAAAGAACTTACGTTATCCAGGGCAAATAAATCTGTCCGTATATTTGATCACGTTGTTGAAAACTTAAGTAAAGGTAAACAGCCTGATATTGAGCTATTATCAAAAGTTGGTTATTTGTATAGAACGACGGCGGTATATGGTTCGGGAAAATTTGGTTTAGCAGATCGATTTAGGATTAAAAATAGAAAAGAAATTTATGGACCATTTAGATTGGAAATGATGTTGGTTTATTTGGTTAGAAAATTTACTTTTGATCAAGTAAATCATATTGCAAAACATAAAAATCCAAGAAATGCTGTAACTTTAGATCTGCATATTTGTAGAAATCTTGGAATAGGTAATTCTACGGGATTAGGGATGGCTCCATTTATAGTCAATCATCCTACTCTTTTAAATAATTGGATTTTAGCAAGAGAAACTGCATTAAAAAATATAAGAAAAGTTAAATTTGCCGAAACAAAAGATATTGATTTATTCAAAATTTGCTTAAAAAAATCAATTAAAAATATTACTTCTTGGAATACAGATAGCGAATTTCAGCAAAAAAAAATTAAATCTTTGTTGAATGACGTAAATAAATTTATTCAATTTATTGAAAATGATTTTGATTTCTCTAGAGAATTTCCTTTTAACAATATTTATTTATGGGTTGAGGAAAACTTAGGAGAAGAATGCATTGAATATATTGTGTCAATGATGATGGAACCCTATGATGATATTGTAAATCCATTAATTAATCAAATGAGCGCAGAAGAAGAAAAATATTTTAATATTCCAACACATAGAACAGTAGAGGAGCTAAAGTTAATCTTAGAAAAAAAATATTCAGAGATATTAAAAATAGATTTTTCTAAAAAAGAAAATAATCAAAACTTTTGGTTTATTTCCAAAAATAAAGAAGAACCCCGTATATCAGATAGATTTAAAGAGAAAGGATCCGAATTAGAACAACCACTTGCTATAGCAAGAGATATTAAGAAGCTTTATGAAACTTTATCCACATCGAAAAATAGTTCTACAATAGATAAGTTTTTAGCAAACAATAATAGTTTAAGACATGTAGTTAGAAGAGCATTTGTAGCTGAAAAATTTCCTTACTCAGAAATTCAAGACAATACTATTGGTCATTCCCTTATGCCAATTGACATGCTCAGATTAAAACTATCATTTTTTGGAGTACTTAAATTTGATCCAAGATCAGATAAATGGTTAAGAATTAACATGTTTCAAGGAGCTCCGCTCCCTGATGAATTAAAGAACCATAATGATCAATGGATATATAATTCATTAAATTAAATGATATCTTTTAGCGAAATAGAAACAACATCCAAAAGAGCAAGTAGAGCTGCTGGATATTCTTGGGGTATTTCGGAGGAAGTTGGAAAAAATGTTCGATTGCTAGAAATGTTTGGTCTTCCTGGAATTAAAAATTTAAATGATTATTACAATAAAAAGAAAGAACAAAAATTTGAAAGCTTAAAACTTATTAATATTGAAAACAAAGCTACAAAATTACAATTTTGTCCAATTATTTCTGGCACAAGTTTTTTAGATCAAGTTAAATCTCTAGATAATTTAAATGAAATAAAATTTGAAGGAATAGCCTATCCTTTACTTTTTTTACCATTTGTAAGTAGAGCTTCCGAAGTAATTGGCAAAAGATTATTTTTAAAATTAGATAACAATGAGTTTTTATTAAATTTTAACAATAATATTTGTTCAAATTTTTTAAATAACAAAATTATTAAGGCTGCAAATTTTGCCACAATTAGGTTCTTAGAAAATATTAACTCTTTTAATGAAAAAGAATGGAATCAACTTTATAAATTATCAGAAGAAACATTTGTCGAAGAAAGCGATAGTTTAAAAAGTACAGCAGCAGGGGCAGGATTAACAGATAATGACTAAAGAATTTGAAGATAAAACATTAAAAGAAAAAGATTTAAAAGAGTTAAATAATAAGTGCGAAGAATGCAAAAAAGAAGATGAAAGCGTTTCTCAGAATTTAATTTTAACAGGTTTTAAAATTTGCAAATCTTGCAGAACTTCAAAAACTGTCTTTCCAATTTAACTGTAAGTGCTTATTGGCAAAGCTTCCATTCTACTCATTACAAATGAAACGGAAATAATAGCAATTATTAAAAAAGATAAAAAAACTACTCCAAAAGACTTAAAGTTGGATTTTAGATTTAAAATTTGTTTAGTTGATATTATTAAAGATGCAAAAATCCAAAATTGAGTGAGAAAAATAATTGGGATTACTAACTCTGGTGTAACAGCAAAAAATCTTATTAAACCAGGTGCGTGAGCATAACCAACACCAATTAAAACTTTTTTAAAAGGAACATTTGTTTCTTTATCTGGAAAAATTTTAACACCTATAACGTAAATAAATATAGCCCAAACTAACCAAGTTAAAATTGCAGTTAAACCTGAAATTCCAACTGATGTTTTAATAATCGTATTGGCTGCAACTGCACCAGCTACGCCATCAAGAATCATTATTAAACCAGCAAAATAAATAGCTGCATCACCAAAATTTTTACTATTTTTGTAAAGACTTCTATCTAACTTTAAAGACGAAAAAACTATATTTAAAAATTCAGCAAACATTATTATTTATTTTGGGGGAATATTATTCCCGCAAGAAATTATTTAACCAGAAACAACTTCTCTTGTATTAGCATTATAAGATTCAGTAAATGGAAGATCAACCACTACTGCATCAACCGGCGTTCCTGGTTTGTCAGAGTATTTAGCTGGTAAGTGAACTTTATATTTAGTTCCAACTTTACCTTTAGGAAAACCATTTGTATTTAATGTACCGTCAAATGGAACATAACCCATTGCAATATTTTGACCTTTTTCAGGATGATACCAAGGCGAAGTAATAAACCCAACTGGATCTCCACCTCCTTCATTTAAAATCAACCAGAAGTCAGGTGCATACTCTTCAATTGGTTTTCCACCTAATTCAAGTCCAACTAATTGAAGTTTATATGGTTTTTGACCTGCTTTGATATCAGCTTTCATTTTTTCTAATGCAGCTTTACCAACATAGTCTGCAGATTTGTTCCATTCTCCTTTTCCAGATAAAGAAACTTGATAACCGAGATTACATTGAAAAGGATTATGTTCTTGATCCATATCTTGTCCCCATGAAAGAATCCCAGCTTGAATTCTTCTATGATGAGCTGGAGCTATCACCATTAAGCTATGTTTTTTACCTGCATCTAAAACTGCATTCCACATATCATCAGCATATTTTGTTGCCTCGCGTAAATAAATTTCATATCCAGCTTCTCCTGAAAAACCAGATTGAGATATAACACAACTTCTTCCACTGACCTTAGCTTCTGCCAAACCGTAAAAAGGCATATTATCTAAATCAACATGATCACCAATTAAATCCTTCATTAGAGCTTTTGATTTTGGACCTTGAATTTGAACAGGGCAAGCATCTATTTCATCTATCTCACAATTAAATCTCTTATCTGAATTGACTCCTTGTAAATAAACACCAATATCTGAATCAGATAAACTAAACCAGAATTCATCTTTTGAAATTCTTAATAATATTGGATCATTTAAAACTCCACCTTTGTAATTACAAAGAATAACATATCTTGCTCTCATTGGAGAAATCTTAGTTGCATCTCTTGTTATTACATAGTCCGTAAATTTTTCTGCATCAGGACCTTTAACTCTTATTTGTCTTTCAACAGCAACATTCCACATCGTTACATGTTTTTTAATTGCTTCATATTCGACCATTGCACCACCGTTTTCAGGTTTTACATAACCTCTTGGATGATAAACACGATTATAAATTGTTGCTCTCCAACAGCCAGCTCGCATTGATAAATGCCAATAAGGTGACTTTCTTATCCTTGTAGAGATTAGCATCTCAACTTTTGTTGGGCCGCTTTGTCTTAAATTGTATGGCACAAGTCGATCAGATTGATCAACTGATGTAGCATGTTTTAATTTACTATAGTCAAATTCATTAGACATAGTTATTCTCCTTTAACCACTTGTTAGTTTCCTTCAAGCCGCCGAATGTATAGATGTGGAAGTTTTCTGAAAATTTTTTTACTTTCCCAATTAAATCACTAGGGTCTTTAGGTTTCAATAAATCAATAGCCCTACTAAAATTTGATTTAAGAAAATTGATAGAATTTTTTGCCCCGACAATATTAGCAAATTTTATTAAGCTAGTTATTTTCATTGGCCCAGTAACTCCTACATGCACTGGTATTGATTGTTTAGAAATGAAATCTATGATTGGCTGCGGCTCTAATAACCATTGAGTTACTATATAGTCAGCGTAAGGCTTTTTATCTTTCATAGCTTTTTCTAAATTTGAATCGGATATATCAGGACTCCCCTCGGGATGTCCAGCAATTCCTATCTTTAATTCTTCAAAATAACCTGTCTCTAAAATCTGAATTGAACTATCAAAAACTCCTATCTGTTCACGACTTCCACCTATTACCAACGCTTGTTTTACCCCAAAATCTTTGCAACGAGAGATATAGTCATTTAACTGAGCTTCATCTGTAATAGAACGAGCTGGAAAGTGAGGCACAGGATTGAAACCTTTCTTAGCCAAATCACCTGATTTTTTAGCCGTTTCCACGTAATCTTCATCAGGCAGCAAAGTAATATAAACATCTTTGACCGGAGGTAGAGTTTCCAAGTCAGTATGCTGTCCTATTTCTAAAGAAAAATTCATTGGCGGATAATTATCTATTTTAAAAATTCTGTCTACAAAATTCAATCCTTGTGGTTAATTGAAATTTGTTGCCAAAAGCTTTGCCAATGGTAAGATTTTACATGTTAAGCGGCAAGAACAATTCACCGGTATATAAACTTATAAATAAAGAAAAGTTAGACGTTGTAAGCAAACCAATAGCCAATTCTCATGGCTTACCCAATGAGTGTTATGTAAGCCAAGATTATACAAAAATTGAGAGAAAAAAATTATTTGAGGATAAATGGGTAGTTGTAGGAGCAGCAAGTTCAGTACCAAATAAAGGAGATGCAAAGCCTTTCAATCTTCTTGATCTTCCAATTATTATTTTAAGAGATAAAAAAAACAAAATTAAAGTGTTTCATAATGTGTGTAGTCATCGTGGTTATAAAATTTTACAAAAACCTTGTAATATAAAAAATGCTATTAGATGTCCTTATCATTCTTGGACTTATAATTCAGATGGCAAATTAATTGCAACACCACATATAGGAGGAATGAATAAACATTCTGTCAAAGACTTTGACAAATCAGCTAGCGGTTTAAAAGAAATTAGAACAGCTGTTTGGTTAGATTTAATAATGATAAATATAAGTAATAATGAAATTCCATTTGAGAAATATATTAAACCATTAAACGATAGATGGTCAAAATTTTGGTCAGAAAAGGATAGAAAATTAATTTCTCACTCAAATGATTATGGATATTTTCAATTAAGAGCAAATTGCAATTGGAAGTTTGCAATTGAAAATTATTGTGAGAGTTATCATTTGCCTTGGGTGCATCCTGGTTTAAACTCATATTCGAAAATTAAAGACCATTATCATATTCAAGGATTACCAAATCGTTTTGCTGGTCAAGGAACAACGGTTTATAATCCTAGATTTAAGGCTAAAGGAAAATTTCCATGTTTTCCTAACTGGCCAAAAAATAAAGAACACATAGCAGAGTATGTAGCTTTATTTCCAAATGTAATGTTAGGAATACATAAAGACCATTATTATGCTTATTGGTTAGAGCCAGTTAATTATAAGTATACAATTGAACATATGGAAATATATTATGTAGGAGACAAAGCTGCTAATTCAAAAAAATTTAAATCTTTAAGAAAACAAAATCATAAGTTGTGGAAAGGTGTACAGTCGGAGGATGTATATATCATAGAAGGAATGCAAGAAGGAAGAAATTCTCCATCATATAACGGAGGAAACTTCTCTCCAGTTATGGATAATCCAACTCATCATTTTCATAAATGGGTTGCAACAAATGTAGTCTAAATATGAAATTTAATAGAAAAATAATTCCAGACACTAACCATAAAACGGGTTTCATATCAAAAAAAAGATTTCACGAAGATGAAATAAATTTCGAAGAATTAAGATCTTATAGATTAAATAGAGTTAAAAAAGAATTAGAAAAAAAAAATCTTGAAGCATGTTTGTTATTTGATCCGGTTAACATTCGGTATGCATTGGATACTACAAATATGAGTATATACAATATGCACAATCTAACTCGTTATTGTTTTATTCCATTAAATGGACCAGTTATATTATATGAATATTTTAATTGTGAAGGTCAATCTAACCACTTAAATTTAATAGACGAAATTAGGCCAGCAATCACTTGGGATTACTTTAGCTATGGAGATCAAGCAAACGAACAGTTAAATAAATGGGTAAAAGAGATTAAAGATCTAACTAATTCATATAGCAAAAGCTGTAAGAAACTAGCGATAGATGTAATTAATGGTCCAGCAGTAACTGCATTGAATAAAACAGGGTTAGAAATAATTGATGCTAAATCAATCTTAGAACAAGCAAGAGTAATTAAGTCTTCTGAAGAGTTAAAATGCATGAGAGCAGCAATAAAAGTTGCGGAAATTGGAATCTTAAAAATGAGAGCAGAATTAAAGGCCGGTATGACCGAGAATGAACTATGGTCCATTTTACATAAGACGAATATTGAGCATGGTGGAGAATGGGTAGAATGCAGAATTTTATCATCCGGAGAAAGAACAAACCCTTGGATGCAGGAAAGTAGTAACAAAATTATTCAAAGGGGAGAAATAGTTTCTTTTGATACTGATATGGTTGGTCCATATGGATATTGTGCAGATATTTCAAGAGCCTTTGTTGAAGGAAATAAGTTTAATTCTGAGCAGAAAAAAATATATCAAATGGCAATTGAACACATTAATCATAACACAGAATTAATTAAACCAGGTTTTTCATTTAAAGAGTTCACAGAAAAATCATGGAAACTTCCAGAAGAATATTATGGCAATCGATATTCTTGTATGGTTCACGGTATTGGATTATGCGATGAATGGCCAATGATTAGATATCCAACTGACGGTGGTCAAAGAGAAGGTCATTTTGAAAAAAATATGACAGTCACTGTTGAAACTTACATTGGTAAAGTTGGTGGTACAGAAGGAGTTAAATTAGAACAACAATACCTTGTAGGTGATAATAAACTTGAACTTATGTCCTTTCATCCTTTAGAAGATCTATAATGAAAATAATTTTAATAATGGGCTTACCAGGTTCCGGTAAGACAACTTTAGCTTCAGAATTAGCACCTTTAATAAATGCAAAAAGAATTAATGCTGACGAAGTAAGAAGAGCTCATAACGATTGGGATTTTTCTGAAGAAGCTAGAAAGAGACAAGCAAAACGCATGGCTGATTTAGCAAAAAAACTAAAAGAAGAAGGTCATTATGTGATTGCAGATTTTATTTGCCCAACACCAGAAGCAAGAAGCTTGTTTCCTGCAGATTATATTGTTTGGGTAGATACAATTAAGAAATGTCGGTTTGATGATACAAACGCAATGTTTGTAAAACCTGAAAAATTTGATTTTCATATAACAACTCAAAATGCTAAGCTTTGGGCACCACAAATAGCGGAAAAAATAAAATAATGTCATACGAATGGGATAATAAAAAACCAACTGCACAAATGTTAGGAAGATGGCAACCATTTCATGATGGTCATTATGTGTTGTTTGAAGAAATTGTTAAAATTACAGGTCAAGTTTGTATTCAAATCAGAGATGTTCAAGGGGTAGATGACAATCCATTTGAGTTTGAAACAGTAAAAAAAAATATAGAAGAAAAATTAAACCCAAAATACAAAAATAGATTTAAAATTATGTTAGTGCCTAATATTACTAATATTAGTTACGGAAGAGGTGTTGGCTATAAAATTGAAGAAGTCGAGCTTCCAGAGGAAATTCAAAAAATCTCAGCTACAAAAATTCGAGCTAAAATGAGAGATGAGGGTGAAATTAAGTAACAAATGTAATGAATAATAGATTAGAAACTATTGTTGACCTTAAAAAATATTCAATTCAAAATTTAAATTCCCAAATAATAAAAGAATTAATTAAAAATTGTAAAAGCGAGTTAGATCAATATAGCTGTTCCACTATCCCTAATTTTATTTTACCCAAATCTTTAAAAATAATGAATGCAGAGTTAGAAAAGCAAATTGATGGAGTTTATATGTCTAAAGAGAGTATTAATCCCTATTTAAATTCTAAAGACGAACCTTTATTAGGAAAAGACCATCCTAAACGAATATTTTCTAAACGTGAAAAAGGATATTTGATATATCCTGGCAAATTAACAGTTGCAGATACATTTCGAATAGGATGTATTGGACATTTGACATCAAAGGACATGCACGAGGTACTTGATGTTGTTAAAGAAACATTAAAGGAACTTGACATAAAAT